>JAAUXT010054106.1_pt1 | contig 34949 bp, 38 predicted proteins | sample 7278171 | NCBI WGS metagenome assembly JAAUXT01 (sample SAMN14350112, study PRJNA611818) | marine sediment metagenome | isolation source: surface marine sediment (1.8m) | place: French Polynesia: Moorea | collected 2018-08 | reverse complement strand
GCCTTACATTGTCCGAATCTCTTCATTGTTCATCAGTTCATCGACTAATCGAGTTCTTGTTGCTGCTTCCCACTTTCCACAAACAGTTGTTATGTCTGTCACTGGGAAGTGATGTCATGATTATTGATTGACATGAAGTCATGATCTGAGACGCAAGAATTATTGATTATTCCTGGAGAGACATGTTCAACTTCAAAGAGTTTCTTCAACCATAATCTGCTTGTTTCTCTTGTCAGGTAAATCACGAGCCGTAATTAAATCACAAAATCCTAGACATCAATCAACGTTATCATGAGTTCAATCAACTGGATAGAGAAAATTGAGCAAACATCAGCGCGCGTGCCCGGAGAGACAGTTGCTGCGAAAGTTCCAGTCACCATAATTTTCTGCCGTCCACACTGTAGGGATGTCAAGCAGCTGTACGCAGGTGGCGTTGCTTGTCATGGCTGCCTCTAGCAGGCTCCATGTTGACCAACTTCTCAGTCAGCGCTGCTCGACGGGCCTCGGTGAGCGTTTCTCGTGGTAGTCTTCGGTTTTCAAGTCGCACGTGCCCATAGTTATATCCACCCACCCCCTGGGCAGCTGTTTTATGTAACTGAATAAACTTTACTCCAAACAGAATAAGTTGAACGCACAACTGGGAAACAGTCTCAAAATAAAGTCGGAAGTAAAATTCTATCTTCCTTGAAGCTTCATGTTCGTCTCAATTGGTCAGTTTGGTTGATCTCCTGACTAGTCTCGCTCTTTGGGTCATGTGATCGCACCCCCACCCACCCACAATGCAACACCAGGATTTCCGTGTTCACTAGCCTAAATATTCCTGTGCAGACCTGTACCTCTTTCCGTGTCAACAGGCCTTCAGGCAGTATTCCTGTGCAGACCTGTACCTCTTTCCGTGTTCAGAGGCCTTCAGGCAGTATTCCCATGCAGACCTGTACCTCTTTCCGTGTTCACAGGCCTTCAGGCAGTATTCCTGTGCAGATCACCTTTTTCCAGGTTCGCTTGCCTTCATGCTCACCTCCCTTGTGCCCCTGGTAGCAACATTGTTACCTTAAGTGACAATGGACTCAGTTTGTCCCCATCATGGTACCGTCACAAAAGCGAATGTTTTTGGCAGTTTCGTTCCCAACCAGTTGCAGCGCGTCCGCGAAGCCAAAGAAACCCAGCTCAAGGTCAGGAAGGTCAGGCCTGGGGGACGACATCTTGAGGCCCTTCAGGGCGTGTCTTCCAGGATACCCTGCATTGCCATGGACGCCCATTGAGCGGACGCCGGTTGGCCATCTACATGGCTGCAGAAGTACTTGGGCTTTGCAGGTTGTGAACACTACTGGGCGTGGTACTGTTCCAGTTTGGTTTTGAGTTTGTTCCCTCTGGGATACCATTCATTTTGGACCCCCGAGATTGCATGTCTCCTTTCCAGGTCAAGCACTCCATATCAAAATGCGACGTGTTTCGCGGAGTGACTTTCTGGTCTGTGCAACACTTCGAGCTCGAAAAATTCTCGGCGCTTGAAACTTGATGAGGAGCTGCAGGTTGTCCCCCTTTGTTTCATCTTGCAGAGAAGGTAGATGGCGCCCAACTTCAGCAAAACACTTGGTGTCACTTCTATTCCACTTCACTTGGATCTTTTATGAATTTTCACGAATAAAGAAAATTTACAAAACAAAAAAATTAGACAGTACTTCAAAGTTTTTGGCAAACACGAAACATTTTTTTGGCAAAACAAAACGATAGCTTTCAGCATAAGGCTGTGATCCTGCCATGGTTCTGGAGGCAGGTTTTGATTTGGGCGCGGTTGCTTTGTGTTTGCTTCGTGGTTGTTTGCCACATGGTTCTGCGTTGAAGTAGAGTTGTTCGAAGGTTCTGACTTTGCTCTTGCAGTTCATCGGGTTGACAGACTCCTGGACCTTGACAACGCAAACTATCAAGTCCCTGCCAGATGGACCAATACTGACTGATCAGGATTTGGTTGCCAGTGATTCTTCATCCAGGTTTTTCAGGTCTTCTGTCAACTTGATCCAGAAAATGTATTCACACACAATTCTCATTGAAAAGTGGTTGGGTTATGCTGAGGTCTTGTGGTTTGGTCTGGCCCTTGGTTCATTGGACCCCTCCTGGATGTTCCTCGTTCGCTTCATCTCAGCACCACTGCTCAGGATCCAGCTTAGTTCCGTGTGCAGCAGACTTCTTCCAGATTGTCCCCCAGTCCTCAGCAGAGGCCATCCAGCAAGTTGATATCTTCAACAATTTTCCTTTTCCCCAGGCTTCACTTGACAGCCCTCGCAGACTTTCATGTTGAGACGCATCGCAGTCCATGGGTCTCCCGAATGCAGGTCCTTTGTTCAGACGTTTTGATTGACGGGGTTGTTCGCTCTGGTTCTGATGGTTGTGCATTGGTTTGTGATTTCTGCTTCATTGCAGATTGCTCAAGACAATAGTTCTTCGTGTTCACACCAGCTTCTTGTGCTTTGCAGTTTTTCCCCTTTTTGATTGGTCTGGGGTTTATTCCTGGGTTGTCTGGGTGGTCTTCCTTGGTTGTGAGGGTTCGCCCTGTCGGGGTTCTTTAGTTGAGGGTTGACCCTGTCGGGGTTGTCTTCTTTGGTTGTGAGGGTTGTCCCATTTTTTGAGAGTTGGGGGTTGTGTGGTGACTTGTCGTTAAACATCTGCACCGTCTCTTGATTGGACTGTGTAATCACGTGGTGTCAGCGAGGTCGCCAGCACCTCGTGTGGGAGCAGAGCAGCAGCTTCGTGAGCGCAGCACGAGTCTGCGCACTGGGGAGACCTGCACCGGTTCTTTAAGATTGTGCAGTCGGGTTCACGTTGTCACATCACCTCTCATTCTCGTATCCTGATGTTCACTTCTCATGTTCTGTCCTTTTTGCAATGATCCCAGGTTCTCGGGATGTTTCTCGGTGGATTGGAGTCTCAGACATGTCGGATAGAATCCAGATCCTTTTCACCCAGGTAACCCTAAGAGTTCCCCTTCTGCAGAGTTAAAATCGGTTCCTCTGGGGAACCAGGGATTTGTGGTGTTGAAGTGTCGCCTCGACTCAGGGCTGGTTGCCCTGGGTTGTCCTTGGGTTGTTGTCCTTTGGTTGTCAGGGTTGAATCGCGACCTTCAGTGCGGATTCTCTCGATGCTCCCTGGGTGGATTCCACTGCAGGTATCACCTCAACTTTAGGTTGGTCGGGTTGTGCCTTGGGTTGTCATGGTTGTTTGGTTGCGAGGGTTATTCCCTTGTGTCAAGGTTGTGATATTTGGTTGTAAGGGGTGTTGCCATCTCAGGTTGCGTCCCGGTGTGCGCAGACAGGCCGGGTTTGCATGACACGGGTGTCGTGATGTTGACCGCAGCTGCTCAGTTGTTGCGAAGGAAACGAACCTGCAGGAGTTTCGGGTGCTTTGGTGGTCACCAACACCACTGTTTAGAATGTTAAACTCGACCTTTTTCAGTGATAGTTTTCTTGGGACAGACCAAAATTCTCGCCTGTGCCCAGAGCCACTTAGTTTCACTGCTGCAAACAGATCCTTCTTGCACTGTTGGCCTCAAAACCCGAACCACAAACACTCGTGGGCTCTTCAGCTACAAGTATGTGCAGATTTTTGTTCACTCGCAACCCACTCGACAAGTAGGATGTTGAAATGTCATTCACTTGAAGTTGGTCCAGGGCTGCCTCGAGACCCTTCACGTTTCATTGAATTGGGCCAGATCTACGTATGCTGCTTTCATCACCAGGTCGAGGAGTCCGCAATTTTTGGTAACTCCCTGTTCGATTACCAGCTCAGAATAGTTTTGCTGCGATGTCCCCAAAAACCGACATGCACACGAACAAAACTGCCTGAAACTGCACCTCAAGTGCCAAAAATTCAAATACTCATTGTCTTTCTGGATCAGTCCAAGTTGAAGGAACGGCACCAGTGTTCCCTGGATGTCTTTCTGCAGACCCGAATGGTGATGAAAACTTGTCCTCGATTGTCCACATGGAGTCCAGGTGTGTCCGGACCTCCCTGTGACGTCTCTTCTGTGAGCACCATGTCAGTCCTGTAACATCAGGATCAGGCCGAGTGGCAGCTGGATGATGTTGACATCACCCCCTCGGCAGCAGTTGGCAGTGGCTTCCTCTGATTCAGCTGTTCAAACTGCTGAATTGCCCTCAGAACTAAAACTCAGAATAAACTGAATAAATTGAACTGAAAAGGCATCAAGAACAGCCCTTTCGAGCGCACTCCATGACCATTTCTCGCGACACCGCTTCTGGCGAGTCTGAAGGCGCGTGGACGACGTCCCTCAGATTCATGTCGTTGAAGTCGTCCCATAAACGGTGACTAGGGATTTCAACGTGTCCAGCTGCGCAGGCTCCAGGTCAGCACCAGAACCACGTGGCCCTCCGTGTCACCGGGTAGCTGAAGCAGCTTCTGGGTGTTTTGTCCTGCAGCCCGCTGAGGCCTCTTCCTCCACGTCGCTGGGTTGGCTGCCTCTGCTCCAATGTTCACCATTGAGGACCTCGGACCATTGAGGAGCTCGTACCCAGCCATTTCTACAATTCCGGGCCATATTTTCTCGTTGTGTGGTGTAAAGCAGGAAACTGCTGCTCCTGTTGGTGAATTAAGTGTGTTCTGAGAGTTCAGACACGTTGAACGTCTGGTCGTCCTCGCACAGGAGTCGCAACTCGCCCGTCGTCATCAGAAGCAGCGAGCACAGGTGGGGACCACTTGTCCACCAGGTGGCGTCACTGTTCACCGGGCTGCCCCTCACCAGACAGTTCTGCCTTGAAAGAAATCTGAGGTCTTGAGCTGTCGTTGAGTCCCACTGCTCTCGCGTGCGCCAGCAGGTTGGTCCTGATGACCGCCTGCAGAGGTTTGATCCTGTATGATGACGACCTGGATGATGACGACCTGGCTCTGGCGCCACGTTAAGGTGACCTTGACTCCATATTGGAGCAAGATTTCTAGGGTTACAATGTGTTGCTGCTTCCAGAATGCCAGGGCATAAAGGTCTGGCATTGAGTTCACGTCTGCACCTGCTTGTACCAGGATGGCTTGGTTGTTTGTGGGTGCCTCCACTGGAGTTGGATCATCACTGTTTTCTTATGGGTCTGGGTTTGTTTTGGTCCAGTCCACACCTCCAAGTGAATAAAACTGAAGTCAAAACTAAATAAAATAACAGAACACGGTGCGATTTCCCCCACCAGGGTGTGCTGGGGTCAATGCAATACATGACCTTCATGACGTCACACTTGTCACACATCTTGGGCATCCCCAGTTTCAAGCCTCTTTTTGACCCACTGCATCACACATTGTTCCCCGACTCGTTAAAAAGTGAATAAAGTTATCAAAACTTGATGAAATTGAACAGAAACAATAGAACTAAAGGGACAATCTCTGAAGGGCAGCAAATGATTCACCCTTGTAGCCGAGGAGGACAACAACACAGATGGGAACTTGGTACATGTGCTGCCAAGGCCTCAAAACCACCTCATCCCCATGACTTGACCCTGAGTCAAGTGGGTGGGAGATTGCTTCAGAGTGCAGGAAGGGATCCCACTCTGTACTGCTGAATACATCTTCGTCTCTCGTGTCGAGGCATTCTGCGGCTTCACCCTGTGGAAGATTAACACTGATCTCCCTCATTGTCTCACGTACTCGCTTCCGGAGGGTGTGGCAGAAATCACGATGCTCTTCCACCCAATGGTGGTCCTCCCTCGGGACCATGGCAGGTTGGAGTGGACGTTCCGAACTGGCGCCAATGCCACTGTACTGGTGCCCTGTGTACACCTTGTGGGAAATGGTGTTCACCTCCACCCGTGGAGGATGCTGGGTTGGTGATGGTGTCTTCCCCCGTGGAGCATTGTTGGGCCTAGTTCCTGAGGAAGACTCTTGGTCATCCCAATGGCGCACCACGTGTCACTGCGTGGTGTGGTCACTGTCGTACGTCAGGTGTGCAGTCAGTTTCTCCACATCCCACCAGGGCGCGCTGGGCTCAATCCCATGGTGACTTCCCCCGACTCAGTTCCAGGGTCAGACTCCCTTCCCGTATGCCAGGGCATGAAGTCCGGGCCCCGCATTGACATCAGCTCCATCGTCTGTCAAAATGATGGTTTGATTGTTTGTGGCTGGCTCCAGTGGAGTTGAATCATCACTGTTTTCATCTCATGGAGGTATGGACTACACTAAAAAAAACCTAGACCCAACACATCAAAAAACTAAATCAACCTGAATAGTCAAATAAAACTGAAGAAAACACACGGCACGCTGTTGCAGTTGAGGTGTTGGTGTTTCGTTGGTTGTTCCAGCAAATCCTCAAGGTGCCACCAAAAAGGTCTCACCCTTCGTTGACGATCCTCTCGTGGATTCTTGCTGGTGTGCTGTTTGTAGGTCGGGAGGGTTGTGGGACATTGTTCTCTCGTCACATGACCCGTCACACACAATCATGTGACAATGAAACAGCTCCATCCTGTTGTCCACACCATTTTCTTCACAAAAATCACCAGTTGAATCCGAATAACACTCGTCGACCAGATCCTCCCTCAAACAGTCGCAGTCTCACGTCGCACTCCATGGTCTCATCTACTCCGTCCCAGGGACGCATTGAAGCGAAGAAATCTGTGTGACGCGGCTCAGGTCATCATCCTCTGCAGTCTCGGCGACTTCGCCTGTTTCCTCCGTGTGCTGGTTCCTACAGTCACCTGATTTCCTCTCATCTTGAGCTTCAGCAGCTTCGTTCTCGTTTTTGCCCACTGCATCACACACAAGGTTCCCAAACTCGTCAGGTGTTGGAACAGCTTCTTCATCCGGTTCTCGGTCGCTGTCTTCGGCAGCTTCATCGGGTCTCCGAGCTTCTGCAGCTTCTTCGGGCTTTCCCTTTATTTTTGTCACGGATGTCAATCATCTGGACCAAATGGCTTTGTTTTTCTCAGCCCAACGTCCCACCACATGCCGAACAAAGCGAATAAAGTTGAAATACACAGAATAACATCAAATAAAGCAGTAAAATGGGCTGAAACACGTGGCACGGTGTTATGACATCATCTCCACCAGGGGGAGCCACTGAGATCGCGTGTTGGTGCGTTGTGAGTTGTTTCAGCATGTCGTCGTTTGGCACGTGCCAGAGATTCTCAGACTTGGATTGTACTTTGACAGCATGCTGTCTTGTGATGAACCAAGAACACGTTTATCGTTCATTTGTTAAAGTGTTCTTGGTTCATATGTAGATCTAAAATCGCGTTGCTGTCTCCCAGGTCCAGTTCAGTTTGGCGACTCCGCCAGCAGCATGCTTTCACCAGTCGGGACAACTTGTCCTGCGATGGCTAAGTTGATCCACCACGCCCGCTTCCAAACGGCGTGATCTTTGTTCTCGGCACAACTCGTCCCAGGCTGAATTCACGCAGGACTCCTTCAACTCGAGTCCTTTCTCCTCTGCCATTTTCAGAATTGCGATTTCAGTTTCACTTTGATGCCACAAAACATCCCATGGTAGCCTCTGGGTTTGCACTGAACTTCTACACTAGATCTCAGAAAACGGATCGAGCGTGAAGCGAGAAGGGTTTGTGTGGACGGAGGATGACTGCTGTGGACACGAAAAATGCTCTCATCACAGCCAGGGTCAGAAAGTTGAATAAGTTTAATAAAAATGAATAAAATCGAACAGAACACGGCGCAATTGATCATGGTCGTTGTTCTGATCACTACCGTCGTGAGAAACACGCATGGAAGGAAGGAACGAAAAACAAATGAATGAAAGTATTCTGGAGAGGCATCGTGGAGCTTGGTGCTTGGCGTGTGCAGAGGGACCCGGATGAAGAGGTTGAGGTTGATGTTGGAGATGGACGTCACGCCCCCTGGTGGTGGAGCGATGTTGACCCTTGACGGGTGGCGCCATCGAGCGTCTGCAGCAGCGCCATCTACAGTGAGGGAGGTCACCAACATGACACGTGATGACGTCATTGAGGGTTTCCGCCATCTGGCGGCACACCGTCAAAGCGTTGGCGTCACCGGACACGGCTGTCGCCAGCACGAGAAATGTGTCGCTGCTCTGCGGAATCGCGTCGGCGTCACTTCGCACACAGCGCCCACTCCATACGTCGTGATGCCTCGAGGCCACTGCGCCGTATCGCGTCTGCAGAGCTTTGGTTGCCAGGAGACTCGTGCTGCGTGGCGTCTGATCCTCAGTGGTCACGTGGTCGCGTGGTCCTGCGGGGGAGCGTCTCTGAAGCGTTCTGCTCGGCGTTTGGTTGGTCGTGTCGTACCCGTGAGTTCCTGTGCGATAGTCAGTCGGTGTCGTGTCTGAGTTCGGACGCGAAGGTCACAGCGGGACGCGACGAGAGTCTCGTCTTCGTTACACTCCATCTCGTCCGTGCACACTAAACCACGTGGTTCCGTCACAGCGTTCAGCAGAGCTGTCCTTTGCGAGTGTTAACGCGTGCGCGTGACTGATCCGGGACCAATCGGGAGCATCGTGCCTTTTGATACCAGTCCTTCGTCTAACTCGTTGCTCTCCATCTCATCCGTGCAGACCGAACCTTGTGGTTGTCACTGCGTTCAGCAGAGCTGTTCTTTCCAGCTCGAGTGTTCGCGCGTGCGCGATAAACCTGCACCTGCGCATGCGCGTCTGAGGGCGCCTGCGTCAATGGGAAGCTGCGCGCAGTGCGCGTGCGCGGTAATGTCCCCGCACCGGACATGCACTGCAGGCACTTTCACGTCCATTACATTTTTGGTCAGTCACGCTTGGCCAGTACCCCAAACATCCTCCTCCATTTTCACACGGATTCGGGGCACAAATCCTCCCTCCGCGGCTCGTTTTGCGTTGGCGTCTTCCCTGAAATGTGAATGGAATCCTCACTGAAGTCTCCAAATGGAGAAATGTTGTTCTCCTGTGACGGCGCTTCGTTGGTTGTGTCTCGTGAGTTGCATTGAGTTCTGGTGGAGCAACAGCGGCGTCCCTGTTGGCTGCCACCACGCCCCCTGGTGGGAGCCGCGAGAGGGACACCATGTCGCTATTTTGAGCACGGGGATGCGATCTGTTCTTCTTTAGCAGCTGGTACCTGGATTATTTTAAAGTGATTCTGCGGTGGCTGTGGTTGAACCACGATTTTCAAGTGTGCTGTTCCCTCCTTTTCCACAGGTCTGTTCCCTCGGCAAAGCAGGTCAGTTCCCTCCAGAGGGTTCTGCGCCTGCGCGAATCAGGGCCTTGTGTATATACTGCGCATGCTCAGTGCTCTCTCCCTGTGTCAAGGGATACGGTCATTTTAGTTATCTTAGCGGGCTGCTTCACAGCGGATGCGTCACAAACTGACCTTCAAAGTTGAAAAAGTTCATAGAAAAACGTTCTGTGATTGGTTGACGTTTCGAAACCAGCGTGCCACGTGACGAACACCTGTGTCACGTGACCCGTGAGGCAGCCCCCCGCCCCCCGTGGGGGAAGTTGGGTCACCCTGGGCGGCGGCGAGTCCTCGCTGTCGCCCAGGGTGACCGGTGTTTCCGGTTTGTCTCGCGCAGGCGCTGCTGCGGCCGGGGCGGTTCGACCGGCACGTCCGGATTGACCTGCCGACGCTGCTCGAGCGACAAGAAATCTTCGAGATCTACCTCAACAAGCTGAAGCTGGCGCGGGCCGTGAAGGCGTACAGCGAGAGGCTGGCGCAGCTGTCGCCAGGGCTGAGTGGTGAGGTGCACGCATACATCACACACGCACGCACAGATCACGTGCGCACAGATCACACAAACACGCGCACACACATTCAGCTTCGAGAAACGGAATCACTTCCGCCTTGGACATGGTCTGCAACGAAGCGGCCCTCGAGGCGCCAGAGTGCGCGTGTGTGGACAAGTGTGCGTGCTGACGCTTCCTGCTCTTGTACAGGTGCGGACATCGCGAACATCTGTAACGAGGCGGCGCTCGCGGCGGCGCGCGACAAGAAAACGAGCATCGACACCGGAGACTTCGAGTACGCCGTCGAGAGGGTCATCGCAGGTGCGTGCGTGTGCGTGCGTGCGTTTGGTGTGCGGGGTATGCGTGTGAAAGAAGCAATGGCAGCGAAATGTGGGGTGGGCGAGTTGGTTGTTGCAGGGTGCGAGGGTGTGTGTGTGCTTGTGTATGTGTGGGGTGAGTGTTGGTCTGCGCCCACCCACACATTTTCGGCGCATCAATGCAACACAATCACCATCTGTACAGTGCGTGTGCGTGCGAAGGAGAGGGTCTTGGCAGGGAAGTGATGTGAGGGGAAAGTGCAGGTGTGTTCACCTTTCCCACGTGAACCCGAATCCCTATTATCGCCCTGTGCAGGCGTGGCGAAGCGGTCCCGCGTGATGTCGCCCCAGGAGAAGCGGATCGTCGCGTACCACGAGGCGGGCCACGCTCTGGTGTCGTGGATCCTCAAGAGCACAGACTCTCTACTCAAGGTGAAGGGACGACAGGGTGGGAGGGGAGGGGTGGTAGAGGGTGGCAGGCGGGTGAGAAGGGCAGGAGAGGTGGTGGTGCGAGGAGTGGGGCGGGGAGCGGGTGAGATGGTGAGCTGCAGGGGAAAGAGGGGGGATGGGCGTGCACTGGGTCGTGGATGCTGAAGAGGTGTACGGGTGGGGAGTGAGGGGGAGTGGCAGGGTGAAGAGAGATGGTCACAAGGGGGAGTCGGGTGAGGGACCGGGTGTGAAGGGCGAGGAGCCGCAGGGAGAGACGAGGGGCAGAGCGGGGAACTACAGCCAGCTCCACCACACCTGGTGGATCAGATTCACCACTGGTGGGGCCACACCCACCATACCAACTGCTGGGAGCTGGATCCACCACAAAACTGTTGCGCTGGATGCGGCTGACACTTCCGGTTTTTCTCACTTCCGGTTTGTGTCGCGCAGGTGACGATCGTGCCGCGGACGTCGGCCGTGGCCGGGTTCGCGCAGTACGTGCCGAGCGACCGCTACCTGCTGTCCCAGGACGAGGTGCGCACTTCCGCTGAAATCACTTCCGGTTTAATCGATTATTTCCGATTAATAATCGATTCTCAGTAATCGATGAACCGACTTTGGCTTTTAGATCTTCGAGCGGATGTGCGTGGCGCTAGGGGGCCGGGTCGCCGAGTCGCTCACCTTCAACGCCATCACTACGGGTGAGAGAATCGGGTGAATAATCGATCAGCAGCGCTGACAGAATCGGGTCAATAATCGATCAGCAGCGCTAACAGAATCGGGTCAATAATCGATCAGCAGCGCTGACAGAATCGGGTCAATAATCGATTAGTAGCGCTGAGAGAATCGGTTCAAGAATCGATTAGCAGCGGTGAGAGAATCGGTTCAATCGATCAGCAGCGCTGAGAGAATCGGTCCTTGACCGATATGACACCAATAGTGTATGTAATGGTCTGGATCCTGACAGGGGACATTGTGCAACACTGTGCGTGCAGGGGACATTGCACGTAATCGGTTGTAAGAATCGGTGCAATAATCGGTATTTTGATTGACAGGCGCGCAGAACGACCTGGAGCACGTGACGCGCTACGCGTACAACCAGGTGCGACGCTACGGCATGAGCGACGCCGTCGGGCACGTCGCGTTCGACGTCGGCGACGACGCCGAGTTCCACACGAAGCCGTACAGCCGCCGCCTCGCGGCCACCATCGACGCGGTGCGTCAGCGATGAATCGGTTCAGTAATCAATGAATCGGTTCAGTAATCGGTGAATCGGTTCAGTAATCGGTGAATCGGTCCAAGAATCGCTTGTCACTAGAGTAGTTTTCCTTTGATCACATTTAGCAGTTTTGATTGGTAATCAAAGGTTAGACAATTGCATGGATCTGTTGATAAATCGATGAATCGGTTGGTAATCGATGGATCGGTTGATTAATCGATAAATCGGCTTGTTGCAGGAGGCGCAGCGCATGATCGCTGAGGCGTACACGAGAACGGAGGCGCTGCTCAGGGAGAACAAGGACAAACTGCGCATCGTGAGTACACGCACACTCACGCACACACTCGGGTGGACAGACGAGGGGAAAAGCAGATCGGTTTGAAAATGACGTGGACAAACTGCGCAACGTGTTTACACAAACACGCACACCCACCCACCTCCAACACAAACACACTGACACTTGCACACACAAATACGCACTCGTATACACGCGCGTACACACACGCACATGCCAATTGTGGTGAAACCGCAGCTCGTACGTCTCTCACAAAAATATTTCATCTGCGGTGCAAATCTAGAGGGTGTGTGAAACAGTGACCACGCGAGCCACGTGTTTGTGGGCGATATTGGGAAACTCGCGTGTTTGTGGGCGATAATGCGTGGTCTTCCAATTGCAGATTGCGGAAGCGCTGTTGGAGCGGGAAACACTCGACTACAAGGACATGGAGGCGCTGATCGGACCCCCGCCCCACCACAAGCCGCCCACCCTGAGCGCCAAGTGGGGCGACGGCCCGCCCAAACCACCCACCCCGCCCAGCGGCGCCGCCCAACCTGAGGTCCGTGAGATCGGGGCGCCCTGACGGGGAGGGTCCGCCCACCTGACTTCGGGTCACACCCAGTGCCACCCATTCCGACGCCCATGGGCGGACCTCCCAACGCAACTAAATTTGGGCGGACCTCACGCCCATTTGAACTGGTGTCGGACCAAACTGGCTTCCGATACATTTCTGAAGACGAAGGATCAACGGCCTTGATAGGAAGGCACACAGACTTGAAATGAAACGCGCCAAAGGGACGAGCGTTGCTGGACTGCGTCGTGTCGCTGTGTCCCTGCGTCGTGTCGCTGTGTCCCTGCGTCGTGTCGCTGTGTCCCTGCGTCGTGTCGCTGTGTCCCTGCGTCGTGTCCAGCACGTGACTTGGGATGTGGAATGAATGGGACGGACCCAGCAGCGAAGGGCACAGGTGGAAGGTGCAGTGAGTGAGCGAGCGTTTTGTCTGCTCCGTGTGTGAAAAACACCTGGAAGCCCGGCCGTTGTCTGCGAACTTGCGCCACTTTGGGTTGAAGTGGCAGGAATAATTATTCAGGGACCGGGACAGTTTCATTGGGTCAATCTGGTGGATTTCAAACGGACCAAGGAGACGGGACAAAATTTCTTGGGTGGTGATGCCCCCTCCCTTGGGTGGCGATTTGAGTGAACGAAGAGAAAATATTGCACTTGCTGTGCAAAGCCGATACAAAACTGCGTGAGGGCGGGGGGGGGGCAACATCGATCTTGGAAATGTTCGTGGTGTCGAGGGTGTTTGGGTGGTTTGGGATCTATTTGCCCAACTTGATCTTCGTGCATTTGCGATCTTGGATCCGCTTACAATGTCTGCTCGAATGGGAAATATTTGTGGTTGCGGCGCGGTGGTGAATGGCGCGCGGTGCCTGGCGGGAAATAGTAAAAAGGCGCGAAAACGCATCAACGTCTCGTTGCTGATGGAAACGCGCGGGGGACGCGACGTCGCCGCCGAGACGCGTGGGAAGAGGACGCGCCGGGCGGGATCACGCTGCACGCGTCACGCGTTGCGTCGTAGCTTTGGTTGCAGATGTGCGCGCGTCAGACGTCATGGCGACGGAACGTGAGTGTAGCCGTGTGCATCCAGAGTCTGATGGCGTGACGCACCAGAAGGGTTCACGCTGCGTGAGTTACCCTTGGTGGTCCAGTCTTCAACGTCTGCCTCGGTGACGTTTGGCAACAAACTGCAGTGAGGTGGCGACCTCTGTATGTTGATGAAGATAAACTTTGCCAACACACGATACGCGTAGTGTGAACTGATCTCAACGTGTGCAAAGTTCATGCTTTGTGCGTTCCTCTACCCTCATGTGCAATTGTGCGTGTGTAAATCAGCCCCCCCCCTCACCCTGCCCCCTCTCTGGAAATGAGTTTTGTCCAGCCAAAAATTTCGACTTCGCAGCGAAAGTTTTCGACGACAATCGCTGTTCTGATCAAATTTTCCACGTCGGTTGACATGAGCGCCCGTACGCCTCCTCGGCGTCGTGCGCTGCGTCCCTCTGGCAACGGGCGTGAAACCGGCGCAGCGAAGACGCGCAGTGTCCGCCAAATGTTCAATGTTCACAAACTGTCGCCGCCAAGTGTTCACACGGACAAAAGGATTCGTGAGATCGCACGACTTTCGGACACCTTTGGTCGAGAATAGTTGCAGTCGTGAACAGTTGCAACAGAAAAAGAACCAATTTGTCAACGAGGGTACACACGAGAGATTTTGTGTATGACCGCTGGCCGTGCCACACGTGTCGTTCTGTCTTATTTTCTGGTGCGTGAACGCGTGATTCTCGAACCGTGAAAACGTGTGGATTTTCACAACTGGAAGTTTGCATCTGGAAGTTTGCAAATAAACGTAAACAAAAAACAAAAACACGTGACTTTTTGTTCAGTTTCTTTTTGGCCACTTGTTTGTGCACGTCTTTATCAGAGTCCACTGTTATACAAACTACAAGAAGCGCAAAAATTTGGCAAATCGTTGCAGACGTCACGACGGCGTCTCGGGTCGCACGGGACGCGACGGCGAATTGCGCCCGTGAAAAGGAGACTTGGAGGAACTTAGTACCTGCAAGGCACCAGCGAAACTAAGTACCTGCAAGGCACCAGCGAAGATTCAAATCGTTTTTGGCCAGTTTAACACCGGACGCGTCAGACATCACGTCTCCCGACGCACGAGTCTCCCGAACGCTGTGCACACGATGTTGCGTGAGAACATGACGCGTCCCGTGTGAAACTGACCTCATCGTGACGTCAGTGAACAGCGCGTCGCCCGCGACGCGTTACGTCAACCCCGATAGATAAATATGCGCTGACGTCAAGATAAATAAGCGTTCACATCAGTTTGACCACATGACGTCAAATCTCGCGTCATGTTGAAGACGCCAGCATCAACATCACGTCAGCTTTCAAATTCAGTCCAGACGAGGAACAGACTTGAGTGGTGAGACACACAACCAAAGACAACGACCATAAAGGAAGAAAAGTTCGACCTCGATCCTTCGATGCGAGACAGAAGACGCACATTTACGCAGCACTAAAACAGCAGAGTTTAAAGACGCGGAAGCTTTTCGCGCACTAGTTGTGAAAAGACGAGAACTCGACGTTGGAACCGTTGATTCGTCCCGCGCACGTGGACGCACAAAAAGTGACAACTCTGCACTGCAACACTCGCTCCAAACACTTTTGACACCGAATTGTTCACGCAACATTGAACGCCTTTGGTTCTGTTCTCGGACGTGGAGCCTTGTGGGTCAGTTTTGTCGCTCGGTCCACAACTGTCACACACTGCAGGCCCTCCTGTGGCCCAAGGCTCGAGTGCGCTCTCCCACCGAGGTCCGCCCCTTTGACCCGATCTTGAGGCGTCTGCTGTGGTCTGTGGAATCCAGCGTTACTTCCCGGCCCAATCGAAGCGACGCTTCGGGAAGACGGAAGTTTTGGCTTCGCTCCGCACGAGTCAGTGATGTACAGTGTACCACGGTGGTGATGTCCCGCAGATCCGAGCTCTGTGTACTGGGTCGTGACTTGTGTCACAAGAAGCGAGCTTGTGTCATCATGAGGCGACAAAAAGACCACGTTTTTCACTGTTTCCAGTGGACCTGAACGTCCCGTGAGTACCGAGGCCAGTTCAGTGGATCTGTGCGCACCAGACGAGGGCAGAGTCACAAGTCCCTGAGCTAGTTCAGAGGCGGCATCACGCGTTCGTCTCAGCGCGATTCCATTGACGCGACGTATCGCTTGTGACGCAACGTTGAGCGTTTGTGTCCAGTGAGAAACACGCGTTGCGAACTTCTACACGCCTTGTTTCCATGGTAACGTCCTGAGCACCTGTGTCCGCACCTGTGATGGCCTCACATCACTTGACCATCGCATTACCCTGAACTTGTCCCCACGGCAACGCAATCCGTATGGATCTCTCTGCACATCACGTGAAGACAAGACCTGACCTTCGCGTTGTCCTCAAATGCAGAACGCGTCTCCATGGCAACGCTTCCACACCTGTCACACGTGACCTGACCACGTGCTCAAATAGTCAATTGACCATCAGATGGCGAACTTGTCGTAGTCAGTGATACTATTCCTGTTGTACTCGTGCTGCGAGTCGAGGTCACTGGACGCGTTACTGGTCCGCTCCTCCTTGATCCGCTGTATCTCCGCTATCGAGTGGTACCCCGTCGAGTCACGTGACTCACGTGGTGGTGGCGCCACCGCGCCGTCAGCGGCGTCCGTCACGTACACGTCGGCGTCATTGATTTCGTAGTACTCTCCTTCCTTGATGGTGCCGTGGGGCAGCATGAAGGAAACGTTCTTCTTGCTCTTCTTCTTGATCCTCCTCCCCGAGTTTCTGAACAGCGCCTCTAGCGGGTTGACCTTGGGGGGTTTGATGGTGTCTTTGTCCGTGGTTTTGTTGACGAACTCAGCGTAAGGGTCGGGCTCCTCTTTGTTCTTCTGAATCGCGCCCTTAGAGTAGCGCAGGTTGTTTTTGTTGTCTTCTTCCTCAGGGGACTTTGTCTTTTTCTGGAATAGTTTCTGGAATCTGGATATTTTGGGTGGTTCTGTCGCTGGGTCCTTGGGGGCTGCGTGTGCTGTTGCTGTTGTTGCTGCTGTTGTTGTTGCTGTCTCCACGTCGCTCTGTGGCTGTTTCTTCCTCCCGATGAAGAGGGTCAGGACGTGTTGGAGACGGGACTGGGACGGTTTCCGGCTCGGCAGGGCGGGTTCGACGGAGCTGGAGCGAGAAATCCCGTTCTGGGCGGAAGTGGTGACGCCATTTTGGGCGGAGTGCGACACGCCGTTGTGGGCGGAGGTCCCGCCCCCGCCCAGGGCCTTGGGCGTGTAGGACTCGACCCGCCCTCTTTTGGGCGTCTTCTGCCCCTTCCGGTTGCCGCTGTCAGTTGTCGTTTCCTCCTTCCGGTTTCGTCTGAAAATAGACGCGATACGTTTCAATATGGCGGCGTTTACTGCGCTTGCGTCACGCGTTATTCCCAGGGGCGGATCCAGGGCCTGGCGAGAGACACCCCTCAGGGGAGGGGCATCTCAAATTTGAAAAAAATTGTGCGGGTGAAAAATTAAAGAAATGTGCATTGAAAGAAATGTGCACCAGTACCGCAAAATGATTGTGGGCCTGGGGGGTCCGCCCCTGACTCAAAGGGACTTGGGTGTGTAGGACTGGATGTTTCCTCTCTTGGGCGTCTGCTGCCCCTTCTGCTTCTGCCCCTTCTGGACCCTGCTGTAAGGGTTGTGTGATGACGTCTTGTCCCTGCGATAGCGTCTGGAATAGATGCAGTGCGTTTTGAACCAACCAGGGGTGGGACCAGGGACCAAACTCTAAGCAAACCCGCGAAGGGTGACTATTGGCTAATTGGGTGTCGCAAGTGCAAAAAGGTTCACTTTTACGTGCCAAAGTTGGGCCCAGCCCACCGTGGGGTCGAAACCCTTCGACCAAATGTGAGTGTGCCTGTGCACGCACACACGCACACACACGCACACCAGCACACACATGTACGCCCGCCCAGGCAGACATGTACGTGCGCACACCTGCACGCACGCACGCACACCTGTGCGCACGCACACACGCACACCTGCACGTACACCTGCGTGCAAGCACACCTGCACACACGCACGCACACTGACCTGCAGAAGCAGCAGACGATGATGAGGATGATGACGATTAGGAGAATCCCGCCGAGAGCCGCGAACACGCCGATCAGGATAAGGTCTACAACGAGAGGAAGGGAGACGTGAGAGCACGCATACTCAACACACACACACACACACACACACACACACACACACAAAACCACGGACATCGTCTGTCAACTCTGATCTCAACTGCGCTGTCTGACCACATCCTCCTCCCTGCCCCCCCTCCGCTGTGTGATCACACCCTCCCCCCCCCCCCAGGACGCCTGCTCACCTCTGATGCCGCTGCTCGTCTTCTCCTCTCCGGGGTCCGTCGGCTCCGTCGTCGGCGGCTCCGTCTCGGGCTGCGTCGGCGCCGGGGTCGGTGCAGGCGTCGCGGCCGGGGGCGGGGCGGGGGTCACCGCCGGGGGGATCTCCGTCGGGAGGGTCACGAGCATCACGGGCGGGGTCGCGGGCGGAGGGGCGGTGGGCGGGGGCCCGGGGACCCCGGGAGGGGGAGGCGGCAGCGTGGTCCTCCTGCCGGGGGGCTGGGTGCCGCCCGGGGGCTGCGTCCTCCCTGGGGGTTGGGTACCACCAGGGGGCACGGTGAACCGGCCTGTGGGGCGGCCGCCCGGAAGTGTTGTGCGGATCTGAGGCGGAAGCGTCGTCCCTGAAAAAAAAATTTAAAAAATTGTTTGAAAAAAATTAAATTTTTGGAAAAAGAGCACTTTTCAGATTTGCAGAACACATTTTTTTTTACTTTGTTCCCAAGCTGGAGTGTGACGCGTGACGCTATTTCCGGCGCCCCAGCGCGCCCTGGTGGGAAGCGCGGTACTCACGTTGCGACGCGACGCCGCGCGGCGGCGCCACCGTCAGAGCGACGCCGAGGAGCAGGGAGACGCCGAACCAACCCATCCTGCGGGGAGAGAACAAACACGTGAACACTGTGCGTGTGTGTGAGGTATGCGTGCGACAGATGTGTGTGCGTGTGAGTGAGGTGCGCGTGTGACATTTTCGCGTGTGCGTGTGTGAATGAGGTATATGTGCGACACAAAAAAACATGCAGTAGCCGGGGAGGATTCGGCAGAGGGTAAGGAAGCCTCACTGAAAAATCTCTTTGTCGGATCTGGAGGTCAGACAGCCTGGATAGTGGGGAGCTCCGAGAGGATCCAATGGGGAGATTTAGCAAAAACGTGCGGTGGAATTCCGACGTGCCCTCAATACGTGGCTGATGACATGACCTCCTTTGGCCCGTCAATGTGGAGACTGAGGTCAGCTGTGCTATGACCATATTTGGCAGATCAGGCAGAACATACCAGATGTTTTTCATGTGTGTTGTGAGTGATCCATGGAAATTACGCCTGGTGGTGAGCAGTGTCATAGGCGGCAGTCTACCGGGCGTATTTCAGACAAGCGTTGCTAAATCTCCCCAATGACTGGAAACGCAGTGCAGGGTCAACAGTCTCGGGGTCAAAGTTCACAAAGGTCAAACAGCACCCTGACCTTCCTGCGCCTTCTCTTTCAGTACAGACCGAAATGTATTTCTTGTCACTTCAAGTACAACACAAGGGGACCCTCAAATACCGGTTTTCACTTCATCCTTGAGACTGGGAACACACTCCCGGCGACGCGGCAGCAGCGACACAACCAGCGATGTGACCACCCCGTCGCCCCATTGGGTCAGCATTGGGCTGCTCTTGCATTACTCCAACTGCTCCAGGAGTGGTTGGTGCGATGAAAATACAGCCCAATGGAAACCTAATGGGGCGACGCCACAGCATGACGGGGCAGCACGACGCTGGTTCCCAGCCTGAGAAATTGTGCTCACGTCAAAAAACAGGTGAAGAAACCATTTCAGTGTCAGGCCCCTCCCTCCCCTCGTTTGGATCAATTGGAACAGCCCAACAAAGCCTCGTGTTTGATTCAGATTCAGATTCGTCTGCAGATTTCATCACGACACCGCGGGGATCTGAATCGTGCCCTGTTCCCATTCCCGTCTGTGCATGTCACCACAACACGGCGAAGATGCCATGATTATCATGTCAGCAACACAAAGGAATTTCCCCCATTTCAGAGACTCACCGTGATGTGTCTGACGCGGTCGAGATTTGGTGATAAAATAAAACTTTTTTGCGTCTCATTGGAAGAGTCAAAGCGTTTGTGTCATCAACGATCCTGCCTCTAAAGGGGTTTTCACATTGGGTGACGCGCGGTCGTTTTCTCGGCTGACGTCAAAAATTGTACCGTTGGTTTCAATGTTAAATTTTGACGCCGACGTCAAAAAGAAACGACCGCGCGTCACCAATGTGAAAACCACTTGACGCGTTAAATCTCGACGGAACTGTCCAATGGCAAGAGGCGCAACATCTTTTTGCTTTTTCATGTCAAATTTCGACGTGTTTTTCACTTCCCCCTGACGTCCAGAAACAAATTGTTTCCCCAACACCAGAACTCCCCAAATTCAGGCGCTGCTCCAAACAGAGGTAGGGAGCCTTCCACCTGCCCCCTCACGCAAACAACACACACACACAAACAACACACACACACATCACACGCACTGTATCATTTTCGCTCACACACCATCTCCACACGTGCACAGTGGCACACACCGACGCGCACACACATGTGCACCGAAACACACACACACACAAACAAACACGCACACACACACATTCGGATCCCGAATCTAAATAAAATGATCTTTCTGTAATGAGTGGGGAAGTTTGAACGAAGTCAGTTTGAATCAGATGAATTGTCCCACGGCCCACTGATCCAAAATGAACACAACTTCTTCACTGTGATCCAAACCCTGAATGATCACAGTGTGAGCAGGTGTGCTGACTGTTCACACAGGGAGAGGAGGATCCGGAGGGGTCTGTTCTGGGTACCGTTGATCCCTGTGTGACTATTCCTGAATTTCGCATCAAAGTCACAAAAGTTCAGTTTTCCTGACACAGTTTGCGAATTTGGAAATGCCCCGCCACCAGAGATTTGTCCCGTCCTGACCATGACCAGATCCTGGACCCAAACTTTAGAGAATTCACGAAGAACCGCTCAATTGAGGCGCCACAGTCACATCTTCTGTTGCAGCTTGAAGTGTTTTCGCTTCCGGCTGACTTCCAGAAACAAAATTTGTTCCTGAGATTCAGACGCTTCCACCTTCCACCGCTCTCACACAGACACACACACACACACACACACACACACACACACACACAAACACACACACTCGGATCCCGGATCTGCTTGAAATGGGTGGGATTGGAACCGGGTGAATTGTCCCACGACAAGACAGAGAACCTCAATGTGATTCATCAGAGTCGGAGCAGGTGTGCTCACAGTTTACCTTCACTGCAAGGACAGATCCAGCTGCTCTCAACTGGGGATCCGCTGATCCCAGTGTGACGTTTCCCCACTTTTTGCATCAAAGTCACGGGAGTCCAGTTTTCCTGTCTAATTTTACAAAGTTGACAAGCGCCCCTCGGGGGGGTCCCTCCTGACCGTAGCCAGGTCTTAGACCCGACCCTGAGAGAATTCACGAAGTACCCGGTTGAGAACTGTAGTTTCACACGAATTCCCACTGAAGCGATTTTCACATTGGTGACGCGCAGTCGTTAATTTGACGTCGGCGTCAAAATTTAACAGATCGAACCCAATGGTGGAATTTTTGACGTCAGCTCAGAAAACGACTGCGCATCACTCAATGCGAAAACCCCTTGAGTCCGTTGCATTGTTGTCACGCTTTGTCCGCGCACGTTGCACGCCATGACCATTCCCATTGAAACCATCTTGAATTCACCAAACTCGTATTTCAAGATCATCCAAGCAGTGTTGATCAGTTGGCTTCACCCAGAGTCAGCTGTCGTTAGGACAAACTTTCTTGCAAAATTTGAGTCCGGATCCAACGACACCATGCTCAAAAGTTGGCAAAACTTTGGGCAGGGATTATTCAGGATTGGGGGACACGACTGGCGCCTCGTGTCCCTGGATCCACCACTGCTGACCTCAGCTAAAGCGGCGGCCACACAGGAACATCCGCGCGTCCAAATAGCCCCGCGTCGAAAACGTCTGTGGAGATGTTCCACAGCTGCACATCAAAATTGACGCCTCCTGTGTGGCCAGTTTCATTGAAAATATTCGTGGGGGGGGGGGTGACGCGCGGCTATTTTTGACGCGCGTCAAAAATAAACGCGTCTGTGTGGCCACACCTTGAGCCGCCAAACGTGAGGCATGCACGATGATGCTCGAAGAAGGGGACAAAGCATTCAGAGAAGTCTCATTGAAGTGGCATGTCACTTCAATATTTATGGCGTGCGTGCACGTGCTGGACATGCTCGTGCAGATCTTGACTTTAAATGGCACAAAAGTCGTGCGCGAACTTCGGTCGTGGACAATCCACGTCACGACAGACGATTTCACTGTCGCCCCAGTTCAATTCATGCGCTGTTGTGAAGATCATTTCGGGCACACCCACACGATTCAGCCTCACATGTGTCCGAGAAACACAAAGGGATTTGTGTCTCTTTCTCGCCTTTAATTCCATCCTTTATCCTCCCTCCAGATTCAGAGATTATCTCCAGTTAATCTTGATCCAATAATCCAGATCCACACCGCAATGGGTGGACAATATTCACTTACCTTATTCGTCTATTTTCCTTCAAGAGCAGATTGTTTTTTGGAACATGTATGGGGTATGCAAGTATCTGTATGACTGAGACCTGAGGAATTCGAGACTGAACTTCAGCCACGGTTGAGTGGTACTCCCCCCTCTGAGAAATGCGCCGTTTTGGGGCGCGATCGCGCAGCGCCATATTTGGCACTTTTGGCGAGTGGGAACGACGTCGTTTGTGACGCGACGTCGCGTCTTTTTCACAGCGCGCGTTTTTCGTGCGTGACGGTCGCGCTTTTTGCGGCGCCGCACAAAATTTCCTTGTATCGTGCCGTAAGCGACAGGGCTGCTATATTTACTCCCCTCACCACAAAAGCCGACACACTCTTTGACATTTAGCGCTGCCATAGCAACGGATTGGTCGTGAAGTTTTGACGAGGCGAAAAGTTCAGATGAGTTGAAAGTTGAAAGTTGAATTGAATCGAAACCTGGCAGAAAAATTCCGATTTTTGCTGGCACAGAAGTTTGGTTATTTGTGCGGAACGCTTGAGCGGCTCAGGTGAAGAGTTCTCAGAAACCTGTTGCCAAAACTTTTTCTCAAACAATTTGTTGCCATGATTGTTGTGTTGACATGTTTGCACCTGTGGAGGTGTCAATCATCCGAACACTGTTCTGTGATGCGGTTCGGTCATTAGGGTGGTTTTCCTCGTTTCAATTCAATTTAGGATTTTTATGAGGATGAAGAAGATTCATTTTGCGAAAAACAAAGATTGTGTGTGTGTGTGTGTGTGTGTGTGTGTTGAAACATCCTGACACTGGTGCAACATTTTCGGTTTGTGTGCTTGCGTGTGTGTTTGTGTGTGTGCATACGTGTGTGTGTGCGTGTGCACCCCTGCGTGTGGTCCTGTATCCCCGTATGTGTGTGTGCGTGCGTGTGTGCCGGTGTGTGTGTACGCACATCTCCTCGACCCTCCGGTGTACCCAAAATTCAAAGTAAAATCAAGCATGACTTGTCACGTTATACAAGGAGTATCTTTATTTCATGAAACACAAGCCTGTGGTATGAAAGTCAAACAGGACAGCTGAAGTGCAGCAACTAGAAGTTTTTCAGTAGAAAGTGTAAGTCAGGTCAAGACAACAGGGAGTAATTTTTAACAGCGACGTTTGGGGAGAAAACTTCAACGTCGCGTCAACTTCAAACCCCTTTGTGAACAGAAAAATTCTGATGAGAAACCTTGGTTTTTGGTCAGTTTTGTTCAACAATATTTTGTAAAGGCAGAATCACATGGAAAAATTGTGGCACGCAAAAACGTTGAGATGGACGTTCTCAATTTCAAACGTCGTGTTCAAAGTACTCAATGTCTGTGAGAACCAATGCCTGCTGTACCCAATGTGAACAGGGCTTTGTTCACGGTTCCCATGCAAAATGGGGGCGTCACCGCCAACGAAACGATTGATCGCGGAGTCGCGCACACCAGAGTCGCGTGTGGGATCCAAGCGGCCCCAGGGAGGGCGTGACCGAATTTCTCACCTGACGTACAGTTCCGACAGGTAAAATAATGACTTCACAAAAACTCGGAAATGTGCCGACTCGGGTCGTTCGATTTGCACCACGCCTGGTTCGAATTCTGGCTCCAGATCTGGGCAAAGCGCATTCACGGCGCATTTGTTGCATTTTCACGTGGATCTTCACTGCTGTAGGGAGGGGGCAATTCCGTGTGTGTGTGTGTGTGTGTGTGTGTGTGTGTGTGTGTGTGTGTGTGTGCGTGCGTGTGTGTACGTGTGTGTGCGTGTGTGTGCATATGTTTGCGTGTGGGTGCGTGTGTGCGTGTGTGCGGGGAGCGCTTTCTGAATCACCTGTCACCGGATGTGACTGAACCAGAAGCAAGATTTGAGCGGATTGTCAGGAAAAACAACAGGAATCAATCGTTTCCGTGTACGAAGGTACGAAGATAAAAGCACATGGGACCAGCCCACGTCAACACAAACGAAAGTTACAGCAACAACACCACCGGATCCAGGATGGGGATTTTTTGGGGGGGGGGCGATTCTATTCCTTCAAATCCGAGAAATGTTTCTGTCGCTCAGGGGACCGCACCTTCAACCAGAAAAATTCGACATACACAGAGTGAACAAAGGACACACATTGAGGACCAAGTTAATTTGCCACGGTTGGAGAGGGCGAAGCACCGGCCCCCTGGATCCGTGGGAGCAACTCGCCTCGATGTGATTGACAGGTGTCACGTGATTCAGGATACAAAATCTACACCACTCACGAACCAGTCAAGCAATGACGGAATCCCGTTCGTACGCAGTATTCAGGTACTCCCCCGGAACGTACTTCTTCAGCGTGGAGACGTCCAGTCCCTCCCCGGATCCCCCCGCCTCCGCACCCTGCCCTTTTCCCCTTCCCTCCTTCCCGGACTTCTGCTTTCTTGCGGGTAGCACTGGTTTAGCCGCAGCCTGCTCCACACCTTCGTACACTTCGTTCTCATGCATCACAGTCTCTCTGTTCGCAGGTCCTCCTGACCCGGAGTACAGTTCGTTTTCCTCCATGATGGTTTCCTCGTCCTCCTCCTCCAGATCCACCGCGACATCCTCGTACGCATTGGGCGTCGCCTCTTGTCCCTGCATCTTCCTGGGGACGCTGGGTTTCTTCGGTTTCTTCTCCGTTTTCTTCTTTTTGGGCTTCACTCCATCTTTTCGCGATTTCGCAGATTTGTCCACGACAGCATACGTCACTGGGGGTTCTTCCTCGTTTGACCCTGACCCCTTGCCCTTCTTGACCTTGGGCTTCTGAGGGTCATTGCGATTGGCTGCAGCCCTGGTCCCGGCTGCTCCTATTGGAACGCGCGTCCCCGCGTCTCGCGCATGCGCGGCGTCGCCCACGTGACCGTTCTCTGCCGCAGCGCCGCTCTGATTGGGCGGCGGGGCCTTGCCGCGTCTGAAGACGTGGGCGAGGCTGAGTGGGCGGAGCAGCTTCTGTCTGGGCGGGGTGATGGGCGGGGAGCCGGGCGGGGCGTCCGTCTGGGTGGCGCCCGGCTCCGTCTTCCTCCTCCGCTTCTTCCTGTGAAATAAGGAAGACAAACGTTGAGGAATTTCTGCACCTGGACAGTCATGCAGCGGTATGTCTATTTTTGCGGTACAATGTAGATCCAGTTTGTGTGTGCGTGTGTCTGCTGACGTGTTAGATGTGCTGGATCTGTTGCGTGCGTCATTGTCTGTGTGTGTGCTTGTGTACGTCTGTCTATATCCGCAGTTACGTGTGTGTGGTCTTTTTATGTGTGTGCGTGTGTGTGTCTGTGTGTGTGTGTCTTCACCTGACGATGAAGACGATCAGCACGATGACGACGATGATGAGAATGAGGAAGATGAGCAGCACGACCGGGACGATGATCGCGAGCGGAGCCGAGGGACCTGCGCGAGAAACAACAGAACAGGTCACTCGGTGTGGTGTCTCTCCACGTGCCTCGGAAAGGATTGCGTGTGCGTGCCTGTGTTTGTGTGTGCTTGTGTGTGGATAAAGCCTGGGGAGTGTGTGTGTTTGAATGTTTTCCATGTGTGTGGGTGTTGAGGCATGGTATGTGTGTGTGCGCGTGTGTGTGCGTGTGTGTCATGTGTGTGTGAGCACGACTGGGATGATGGTGGTGAGCTGGGGTAAAGAGCCTGAGGAGTACGAAGAGAATTAAGATGACAATGAGGATGTGGGGGAGGAGGACAGCGAATCCTCTGAAGATGAATGAGGAATCTGCGCGAGAAATGACGGGCGAGTTCTGAGGCGTTTCATACTGGTTCAATAAACGACGAGGGGATGGCGGGTGAAGCCACGAATTCGTGCATCACAAGCAAAAACAAAGCTTCACGCTGTACATTTGAAGTGCTCATTGCCAGCGAAAGTGAGACACTTTGGAGCAGTTGACCACGCTGAGCACAACTGAAACATTTTCAGACACGGATTTCCAGTTTTCTGGGGTCAGAGACCTCTTTGCAATTTCTCTGGATTCCCTGGAGTCTCACCTCCGCTGCCCGCGCTGGGACGAACCCGACGAGGCGGCGGCGGCGGCGGCGGCGGCTCCGTCGCCTTGTACGGGACGCAGTCATCGTCCTGCGGAGAGACATGGGAGAATTGGCTATTGAGAACAGTGATGTTCTCCCCAGCAACGCTAACGACGTACATGTATGATTTCTGTTTTGCCGTCGAGGCATTTGCCGCAAGACGTTGATTCATCCATTCAGTCTGTGACCACGAGTGAGGAGACTCACGGGCAGCGGGAGGTCCTGACCAGCGCACGTCACCTCCAGCTCTAGAGGCTCGCTTAAAGTCTCATCAAGCGCGTCAAAGGCTGCAAGAACAGAAACAAATACCGTCAGTTCCAACCTCAAACGTGCGATGAACGTGTGAGCGAAACATGTTTGTGATCATTCTGCTGTTCTCAGTGCATTCTGTGCGCAGCTGCATGCATGGGCACTGCTGACGGACCAAGGCGATCAGAATCCGTCTTTTGTGTGTAAAATATTGATTCACTACAACATTCTGTCAGACAATTCAGAGCCCAGAGGTAGATCTATATCCAGGGGATCTGCCCCCATCATTTCGCAATGCAGCTTCAAAATTGACGCCTCATTGGATGTTGTCTGAAGGTAAATTCGCTCCAATGATCACACGCTGAATCCATGTTTGCATCAATACCTTGAACTTGTATCCAGAACTTGGAACTCCCAGATGCAAAAGATCCAACAGTTTTTAGTGTCAGGTTTCCTGCTGCTTCTATCAGCGATGGACCATCTGTGTTCTCTGTGGTCAAGCCCCCAGAAGCACACAGCGGAAGGGCGCGCTTCACCGAAACATCAACAATGTACTCATACTGAAGGACGGTCACACACTCCAGCAGGAGTTTGGGTGTGGTGACGTACACGTAGCTCTGAGCAGATCTGTAGGAACAAAAGAAAACAGGCAGATGATGCTCCTTGCTGGAATTTTTTCTGTGCTTGTCCCCTAAATTTATGCGTTGAACGGTATCGTTTGACGTAGACTTCACCTTTGTGGGTGAAACGTGCACGTTATAGTGTAGTCCTCCAGTGGAGGATCGCACGGATAGTAGGGGCTGAAGATGTCCACTCGTGTTGTTCCCACTATTGGAGAGTTCAGCGGCAGGAACACAGCGGAGGGCAGGTACACTACGTCCAAGTAACAAAATCATCAATGGCCAGCTATATTTGTCTACTGAGCTGGACAAAAACACAGCAAGCCACAAACATGAGCACTGAACAGTGGTGGTTGCAATCGACAGCTGGTTCTGAAGACTGAGCTGTGCTTGAACCACAGCAACTGGTATTGAGGTGGGAACTGTCATTGCCGACAGCAGTATGTGGTAGATGCGCGACTACACCACAACGCAATACTTTCAAACTTTGCAGTCTGCTATTGACGAAATCAAGACTTCGTGAAGCCTATTTCGTTTTTTTGCGAGAAAGTAGGAATCCCCACTGACCTGGATGACAGGTGTAGTTGAACCGGAAGGCGACAGCCTGACACCCGCCTCCTGCTGTCAGATACGGCTGATGCACGATGGCCACATTGGAGCAGCTCTTCCGGCCCTGACACCTGAATAACCGCCTTGTCGTTGTTGTGTGTGGTTCAAAATGAGGAATCAATTGAACGATAAAAGATGTTCTTTGTTTCTAAAAGACTTACCACTTGTAGACTTGTGTCTTGGAAGGATCAATCACTTGCTGGCAGCTGGAGTTCTGAAAGATCAGTTCAAGCTTTTCTGCATCACACATCCCCAGCTGCCATTGCTCGTACTCCAAACCAACGGCAGTGATGTGCTGAATGTCAATGATGGCGTCTCCACAGTCGATGTTGGCTTTTAAAGACTGGCACAGCAACAAACTTCTCATCATTTCGCCTGAAAAGTGCAACACTCGTCATGAGACCGAGGACGGGACTTTTGCGCCACCAGGAGCGACAGGTGTTTTCACGCGCAGGGAAGACAGGTGTGCGCTTGTATTTTTGATGGTTGCATAGCCGGCTATCTAGGTGCCGCTGTTGGCTTAAAAACCCTTGGCATTCATGTGTGCATCTGTCCACACTTTGGAATGTAACCACCCCCTCTGCTAGACCCCCCTTCCCCTGTCAGACCCCCTCCCCCCTGTTGGACCCCCTCCCCCCTGTTGGACCCCCTCCCCCTCTGCCAGACCCCCCTCCCCCTGTCAGATACCCCTCCCCCTCTGCCAGACCCCCTCCCTCCTCTGCCAGACCCTCCTCCCCCTCTGCCAGACCCCCTCCCCTGTCAGACCCCTACCCCTCTGCCAGACCCCCCTCCATCAACCCCCCTCCCCCTCTGCCAGACCCCCCTCTGCCAGACCTCCCCACCCCCTCTACTGGACCCTCTCCCCCCTCTCTGCCAGAACACACACATACACACACACAGAAGATTGTAAATCCACTGAACTATTCACCACACCAACTGTATACATATGTATGGTCTAGATCTCTGGTTCTCACCTTGGTTCTTCTTCAAATTCACACCAACTCAACATATGCTTCAAAATATGTGTAGACAGGAAATGTGGGGTTTCCCAGGGAAGAGCAGGGATAGTTTCCGTTTCCGCGACCATCAGGGTTCCCGCCTCGGAACTTCTTGTTGCGTGATCCCTGGTGCCACCGAGTCTCGCTCATGTTGACCGAAGCTGGATGTCGAGCTTGGACTCATGAATGGCAAATGTAGTGTACCAAACATGGAAACACATCTCATGCAAGGAACAAATGCAGCGACCGGTAATTCCAACTGCGAGTTTCCGACGAAGTTCTGAAAACCTCGATTGTCAAGACTCGAATCGTGTGCCACTCTAAAACCTGAGAGAATCTTCCTGAAGGTTGAAGCAACCACAGCGTTTGCAACGGGCATACCAGCTCACGCTGAGATGATCACGAATCTGTTCAGTGGTTCTGGATTCCACAGCGATTACTCACACTGTACGATCGACTTCGTGTGTGGGTGGATAGAGCTCCGAATCATACTTTTTCATGCGGACTTGTTCAGGCACTCCGAAGTGGAAGTGAATGACACAGACCTTGGTTATGCGAGAAATTTTCAACAATTTTGACTTGTCAGCCGACCAGCAAGAAACCGCTGGTTTGAACCAATCAACCCGGTCCCAACCCCGAAACTCAACCCCCGGTGCTCCCAGGCCACTTTGAGCCCCTTCAGAAAACATTTCCATTATCACAGAGGTTGAGAAAGTTACTCGCACCTACTTAGAGCCAGTCTGATGTGGGTACGGCCGATGTAGGTGTGAGATAACGCAGGTCAAGAAGAAACCCACCCACTTCTGTCATGCGCAAGACCTTTTTGCTGCAGTTCATCTCCCAGGAATGCTTGCTTGGAGTGAACCCTTTCCGCACACAACATGCCGTCAGATCCTGAAAGTTCACTGTGAAATTTGGGGTGACGCTTGTTGCACTTTCCTGAACAGTGAACAGTGCAACCAGAGAATTCCAGATTGCCAAAATTTGGCTGCTAATTCCTCGGTCATTCTTGAACAGAGCTCAGGGAGGTGGGAAGCGCACGAAGAAGACTACGAGGTCACCGTCCCCTCAAAACTTGTGCACCACAGCAGGTCACAAATTCACAAACACTGGTCATTCACGTGACGAGAAGCAAGAAAACATGTTTGTTGCGTTGTGGACGTACAGGAAGGAGTGTATTGCACATTGTTTCCACTCAAAATGATACACATGATACATATTTTGGACAATGCGCAACCAGTACAAGCAAGTCCTGACTCTTGCATAAAAATATCGTAGTTGACAGAAGAATTACTTGAGTGAGTACCATATTTTGAACAAATAACGTCATAAAATGTCAGATCTTCCGTGCACTTCGAGTATTTTTTGTACAAACAGTAATTTTAAAAGCATGTTTCGCGAAGTTTTTCAGGCGTCCAGAAATTGAGTAGCTGTAAGCGTGAGGCAGCAGTTGTGCACAGGTGAACAGACACCAGCCAACCAATCTTTTCCAAGTGACCTCTTTTGCTTAGTTTCTTTGCCAAACTTCTCGAGAACAGACGCACTTCAACAGATTCATCCTGCAGGGTTGCTTGAAAGGAAAACAAAGCTCGAGTTTCCGGTTAAGTACAGAGAGTAAAAACCGCATTGACGCCCTCCCACACAATGCTTTGGTACACATGCACAAAAATGCAAAGGAACGAACACAAGGCAGACTCCGGCGAAATGAATCCAACAGATAACCAGATAAAAGTGAATATCGCTGCTCCACTTGGTCGGTTCCAGTGCAATGTGTGCCGACACACGATTTATTGTATTTGAGCAGCTATTGTGGCATCTCAAATTTCTTCCATTATGGGCAATGGAATGAGAGAGTACCAGGAGTCCTGGTGGGCTTCGGGATTTATGTACTCGCCAGTCTAAAGTGGCGTGCATACAAAATAGCTTCAAGCCTATCTGTCCAACGAGTCAACTCGTAATAAAGCTCTGCTCACCTGATCACTATGCACACGAAACGACCAGCAGTCAGTTCTAAAACCAGCGCTGTTCTCTTGACTTCAACGTGTTGGGCGGGCGGGCAAGGCCTTGAGCCAAAGAAATGGACACGTGTTTTTGACCAGATGTACTTTGCTGACAAATATTCCAAATATTTTGCTGTGACTTGAGTGAGCGCTCCGAGTCGTAACAATACTGACTCCGAAACAGCCGCACAACTTGCTGAATAAACACCAAAATCAATATCATTTCACTCAAAACTACGTGAACAACGTTGTGTAACAACAGAATTCCGACGTGCGCTCGCAAGCAAATTGCACGAGGAAAACAGATTCTGTGTCGGACATTGAGCGAGTGAAAAGAATTTTTGCGTGTTCATGGTTGGCTGAGATTTGCATGCAACCGTGATTTCGCACAAAGAAACTACCAAATTTTGGAACTTTCTCCGGGGTCACACTCTTTCACTCTCCAAAAAGCACACAAATCTTGAGGGAAACCACTTTTCTTGTTGTGTTGAAAGATGTCGGTGTGGGTTTTGTGAACATGCCGAATTGGAAGAGGGCACAATGTCACAAGCGCACAAACAACACTTACACAGCAGCATGCATACAAGCGTACGTCATCATTGCAAAACAGAGTGGTCAGTTTGCTTGATGTGGCTTCATCCTGATATCCGTTCGTATGTCAGGGATGTGGCGTCAACATCCGCACACGCATTTCTGGAATTCTTGGTTCCAAATCGGTACACAAATGACCCAATTATTTTCCATGAAACAGCGACACAATAACAGTTTTGCAGTGAGTTCACTAAGTGCTCACTGGAAGATTGCCTAAACAATTTATTCCAGTCTGGCATCACTCCACCCTCTGGGGGCAAACTTCGAAGACTGCAATATCCTATGACAAAGACTTGTGCCATCTTGATCACCGCTTTTTCTTGGCAGCCTTCAGGCTCTTTCGTCGCTTGAGTATCATCTGATATAACTGTTCCAAGCCTTCGTCTAATCCCTCTCCGATGATGGCACACGACGGCTGAATGTGCCACAAATGTCCCGCTGAAGTCAACTCATTCAAATTCATCAGCTTCGCCACTTCATCCGAGTCCCTCGCACCAGGCAAGTCTTGTTTGTTAGCTACCACCAAAATAGGCACGCCCAAATTCTCCGGGCACCTTGCAGTTCGTAGAAGCTCCACTTTGGCCTCCTCCATTCGTTCTGTGTCCACACTGTCCACCACAAACACAATTCCGTCTGTGTTTCTGGTGTACGACTTCCACAATGGCCTCACTTTGTCCTGGCCACCAACATCCCACATCATAAAACTCACCCCTTTCGCCTTTCCTGTCGTACCTTTCACTTTTTCACAGTTAAATCCTACTGTAGGCACTGTGTTAACATACTGGTCGAACTTGAGTCGGTAGAGCACCGTGGACTTCCCTGCGGAGTCCAATCCCAGCATAACCACGTGCACGGGACTGTCGAATTTGGCGAATCCACTCCCCATCTCACGGTCTTCGGTCAGTGGCAATTTTCCCTCTCGACAAGCACGACTACGGCATGCTTCGGTTTCCGTTCATTGTATTTCTTGGAGAATGCTTGAAGTAATTTCACGCCGTGTCTGAAATAAAAAGAAGAGATTGAAAGGTTGAGACGACACAACAATCCACAAGTGTTTTCTTTGTACGCTCGTACAAACTGCTGCAAACGCTAATGAACGGCAATGCTTTGTTTTTGGAACCGTATGAGGCATGACCATACACCAGGAAAATGTGGCAGTTTTCCTTCTTTGTTTCTTCTTTCGACAGCGCGAATTCATGAGAGACACCTCATGAACTGGGCGCAAAGAGCAGACAGTGTGGCGAACAACACAAATTATTTCACAGTTTCGTAGTTTAGTCAAGAGGCAATGGCCTGCAGCCAAGATGCGAGCCTTTACGAACTTCCTCAGCACGAGTGGCAAAATCGAAGCATGCAGCCTCCCTTCGGAAGCCAGAACAAAATCAGACTGACATGTGTGCAGGTGTTGCTGAATTCGTACTGCAGAAACAACGGCGAGCGGTGATACGTAGAGAGTGAAGGTGATTTTTGACGAGAAAACTTTGGCAACAACGGTTGTACCAAAAGTACCAGACACACAGGTTTGAAATCCAACTGGGCTCTTGCATTTATCACCAGGTGTGTTCAGATTACAAGCAAACCACTCCCTTCCGTGGGGAAACAGGATTCTTCCCCGCGAAAGTGGGTTTCTCTGGGGTCATGGAGAAAGGGAAAAGCACCCCCAATGTCACAGTAAAATTCAAGGCTCAAGTGGCAAAATGGTTGGTGAACAGCTGCACCAGCTTTTTGACATTTACAAACAAAAATTAATTTCTTCAGTCCTGGTCATCATCACTCGCTTTGTTGCAGGTATTTATTGCACTGGCCTCTGTCCTGTTTGACGCAGTCTGAGCAATTCTTCACTGTACTTATTCTCCGGACACACATGCCCCACCCCAGACAATGGCATCAGGCCGGAAGACACGAGTCACTTGTTGTGGTTGATCTGTTCACACTGTAGATCTAGTTCACACCACTCTCCGCAGTTGCGTCTGAATGATCTTGCCACTTGTTTCGCGGGGATAGAAATCTGGTGGGGAGTTCCTTTTTGTCGGTGGCAGTGGCCGACCATCCAGGTGAAGCAAACTGCTCGAAAACCAACAGCATTCAAGTGTGTGTGTCCACAACTCTCCCACCCCTTGAGCCATGGGAGTCTCCCTCCTACTCAGCTATGACCCCTTCCCTCCTGAGCTGTTCGACCCTCCCCCAAAGCCAAAAACCCCTACCCTTGTTGGCCATTGGTCCCCACCTTGGCCATTACCACATCACCACCACGGCTATTGTCCTTCCGACAAAGCATTGAGGATGACAAGACGATGCGTGACCATCGGGTCCACTACCGGGACTTCTTGTGGTAGATCTAGACTGGACTCTATAGTCTGGTCTGAAGCTTCGTTCAGATGGGGGCTGTTCAGATATCAAGTCACATTAACTCCCCAGACTTCCTTTGACAACGGGTCTGAGGTCAAATATCTTTCCAAACACTTTGTCCATGCATGTAAGCATGCTCCGGATTCGAAAATGTCGAGATCGGGAAGACGAACAGCGACACGATCAATGATCATTTCGACAACCTGCTCAACAAGATCCAAACACCTGATAATTCTGCCTCACCACAAGCCATGCTGGCACCCCTCAGCAATTGAAGTTCAATTCTTACCGGATATGTATAAATTCAACTTCCTGTTAACATAACCGTTTCCAATCAGGTCCTTTCACTGGCGTTGTAAATCCTTAGAAACTACAAAACCAAGTTCCCAACACGAAAACTATGTCGCTGGAGCCTCGTTCTGATGTTCTGCGCTTGTCCGGATTCTTGTATTTTCGTTTAGTTCGAGTCTGGTGATTTCTGTCAGGGAAAACTTGCCCTGATTTATCGTTTATGTATCCCACACATTTTTTATTTCGTTGCAGAATTGTTGCACACTGTCAACCAACAACAAACATGATAAATAATCACAGAAACGATTTGGTGAACTTCATTTGTCCAATCAAACGCAAATTGTTCTTTTTATTCATTTATATAAAATTTTTCTCTCTTTTTTTTTAAATTTATTTGTTTATATTTGTTTGTTTCTTTATTTGTATATTTTTTGTGGTCAAATTATTTTACAAATCTCATTGATTGATTTGATCAATTTATTTGTTTTTTATTGACGATTATTTGTCATATTGCAAAAAGAATTCTTGTCCACTCATGTTCCACTCACAGATTCAAAATGTGAAAATGGCAAAGAAAAGAATTGTGTATTAATGCTTGTGATGGCAGAATAATGATTCTTTACAGAAAATATTTTGGTAAACAACAGTCAGAAGATAAGTTGTTGTTTTGATTTTCTTTGATCAAATCTAAAACTTTTCATTGTGGCTGACATTTTGTTTTACTGAAATGATTATCTTTGTCATTGTATGACAAAAACCAAATTTGTTTGTGACTTTTCTATTTTAAACAAGCCACACATTTTTGAACCAATTGTTGTCTTTGTAATGCCTGAAAAAGAACATGGACATCGTGTTTTTAGGTGATTTGAACCTTGGTGAAAATCACCTATAGGCATCAAGAGGCTAAATCTGTGAACTGTGGAGTGACATGGGTACTACTCACCTATTGATCGTGTGCCAGGTGCCAGACGAGCCTGTTAAAAATGTTGTGGGGCAGCGGCCCCAAAGAGAAGTATCTGACAATGGC
>JAAUXT010026035.1_pt1 | contig 34988 bp, 59 predicted proteins | sample 7278171 | NCBI WGS metagenome assembly JAAUXT01 (sample SAMN14350112, study PRJNA611818) | marine sediment metagenome | isolation source: surface marine sediment (1.8m) | place: French Polynesia: Moorea | collected 2018-08 | reverse complement strand
CTCAACGCCTTTACCCAGTGGATCCTGACGGGTGCTTACTTTCCTGCAGCATCGCACTTCATTGAGTCAAGAGGGTCTGACGTGGTCCCACACACGCACCGTTACTGCTCCAGCCAGCGAGCTGGGGAGAGCCGAAAGTTCTCCACGCCATAGAAGGCATGTCAGATCCATGGATGCATTTCATTACATTGCCCACCTTTCGAGTCACTCATCCTCCCACATCCTTTGCCGCTCGGCAGGACATAAAATCAGATAAACTCCTTACCTGTGTCATGTTATATTTTTATTCCGTGCCAGCTTGCATTCCTTGGGGCCGTCCAGAGAACATGATAGGGACGATGGGGGAAAGCACCAGAAGTTCAGGGCCCTGCAACCTTACATTTCTAACGAACAGGGCGGACCACTGAAGCCTTCTGCTTTTGGGTCGAGTAACGTCTCGACTACAGCCAGAGTGCTAAGAATCCCACGCAATAGAGGCGCACATCGTTTTTATATGTTCTCATTTCCGGACGCAAGGAAAGTTCACAACTGACTGATGGATCGGTGAAACACAGAAAATGGCAGGAACCAGCGGGAACTCTTTCAATGGCTCTTACCGCGTACATTTGTGTCTCATGATTCAGACCCAAAATACAGAAAGCTGTCAAATGAAAGAAAACGGGGATCAGTTGGACCGACCTGCAACGAAGAGCCCCCAGTCGACGACCCACCACTCAGCGCACGACATGAACATGTTGGCGCACGTGACCCAGAAGAGGGAGCCCCAGCTGTGGAAACTCTCCCTCCTCCAACCTGCAGCAGGGAACCAGCTGAATGAAATTACACGACACGGGGTTTCCAGGTAAGGGTGTCTGGCCATTTTGTATTGAGACCTGAAATGACCAGACTGCGATATCTCTGGGTTTTAGGTCCCATCTGAAATCGTCAGGCACCAATTGGCTTTTCGTTTCGGGGTCTGTCCATTTCATCACATCAGTTACGGAACGTCCGGCCACAGAAACTGGCTTTTCACCTCCAGCGTGTGAAGAACACGTTATTCCATATAGAATCTACTGAAGAAACAATGGGGAACCTTCTCGAGTAATCAAGTTGTTGGTGCCTTGAGGCAGCCTCTGGTGAAAGCGACTCGCGCCAAACCCTGAATGGAAGCTGAGTAGCGAAGAGAACTCACGCAGATTCCAGTTGTGCCTGCAGAATCCCGCCCACAGCATGTAGCAGCCCATGGCGAGTAGCATGCTCAGGTAGCAGCACGCCAGCGAGATCGCAGAGCCCCTGAAACAACAGCGTGGGCATCGGTGTCGTGTCAAGGCGTTGGGTTCTCCCAGCTGCACGCAGGAGGGCTTCACCACGGCCCTGTGCACTTGCACCCACAATTCAACCAGTTTGTTTGAAAAATCCTTCACCCCTGGCTCTGTCCACAAGCGTGTGGCCTCCACAGTGCAAGTGGAAGCTTTTGGCAGCAGCCCCAACCGGATACCCAACGCCCTCCCGGAAGGAATCCCCAACCGAAGTCTCCACCAGATGCCCACAGATGTCCCTACGAGAAGAATCCACCAGACGGAAACGCCCCCACTGCAAACGTCCCTTGCACCCACGGGAAGCCCACACCGGAAGCACTGACCGGAAGCCCACACCGGAAGCCCACACCGGAAGCACTGTGACCGGAAGCTCACACCGGAAGCACGCACCTGACGCCGAACTTGTTCTCGACGACGAGCCCGTAGTGCATCATGACGTTGACGAGGTTCGCAATGAGACCCATCCAGATGATGAAGTAAACTTTTCTCTGCAAACACACGCCAATATTCTACGAGCAGACCACCTATAGATCAGGGTCCTTCAGGACCAACCAGGACCTGACCGATCCTACACTTTGGTCCCTCGAATCCAATTCCGGATCCGCAGGAAGAACAACATTTTGTGATGAGAGATAGAGAGACAAGGGACCCAATGCAAAGGGAGACTGAAAGAATGTCTCGACCTTGGTTCTGGGACTTGAGGTCTTGAACCTTGGAAGTTGGGGTGCTGGACTCGAGCCTGGGGTGGGGCTCTAACTGGGGCCTGATGCCTGTATGTGATACTTAGAGACGAAAGCCTGATGCCTGGAGCCTCACCTCCAGCAATTGACAGGATGATGCTCAACAAACTCACGTGATATTGGACGAATTTGGCGATGATGATGTAGAGGAAGAAGGACTGAAAGCAATGACATGCGTTGGTCAGAATGACTCTTCACACACGAGTTCACTGAAGACGCAGCACCCACGAGTTTCTACTCACGATCAATCCAGGGACGAAGATCTGCAGGTATTCTCCAGTCGCGCTGAAAAGAGAGCAAACAGTTCTCCACAAAATTCCAAATCTCAAGATATTTCACGGTCACACTGACGCAAAACATGTTTCTTTATTCTATTCCGTGTGACGATCTTCGAAGCGAACGTTTTCAAACTCGACTCTGAACCTCTACAGCCCTCCCCCCCCCACAGTCATGACCTTGATCTGGTTGTCCACCGGGCTTGCTCCCAACCTCAACCCTGGATCAAATGAGACCAGAAACCTGCTCAAACCCTGAATCCCCTTGATCAGGTTCCCGCCAAACCTTTGACACTCGAACAGCCCCGATCGACCCTGGAACTGAACCCGTGAACGGTTTCCAAGGCTGCACCTGGATGCCATGGAACAGTTTCCAACCCCGACCCTGGATCCCCTGGAACCGATTCTCACCTGGCCACAGCGTGGGGCACGCCGAGTCGCAGGAAGATGAGCTCTGCGTTGATGTGCACGGCGATGCAGGGCATCACGGCGAGGACGGACCATATCAAACCTGCGTGCAGGACGCGGAAAGAAAATGAAAGGACTGAGCCTTTGTGCAGCGTGAATTTTCCGCGTGGCCCACAAATTCGGGGCTTTTGGTGTCAGCCACGTGTGAATTTCCACGCACAAAATTTTCTGTTGAGCCAGTCAGAAAGCCACGTGTGAAGTCTCAGTGGTCTCGAGTGTTTTCCCGCCTCACAGCAAACTTGTTAATTTCTTAGATTCAGCATTGCATGGGTCCAGAGGATTCAGCGGTGAGTCCAGGGCCCAGGGCTACGCACACTTTTCCCCGGGGCTCGGGTACCCTGACCTCACCCTCCAAAATGAAATCAGAGTGGATCATCCTCTTCTGGGTGGCACAAATCGAACGCGCCCACGCACGCAGCCTCACCTTTCTGCAGCGCGATCATCATTTCGGTGCGGAGCCCCGTCTTGCGGAGCTGCGCGAAGAGCGTGTCGAACGTCTCAGCGATCCCCATGGCGACGGACACTCCTGTCCACGTGATCATCTGCAAAGGGACAGAGGCTCAGGAACAGGGGTTCATGACCTCTGGATGGTCAACATGGGTGGGGCAAGAACCCATGCGTCTGTGTGTTGTTGCATCCAGCGCCCAGGTCTGGACCTGCAATGAGGTCCCAAAACACAGGTCCCACTGGTGGGATCCCCGGCTCCAGGCAGGACCCGACCTTGCGAGGTGGGGAGGTTGTGGCCACAGGATAAGGGTGGTTGAGAGGAGGAGAGAGAGGTTCCTCAGGCACTCAGGTCCTGTGAGTACTTGGGACATGTGAGTACTTGGATCCGGCGAGCACTCTGGCTCTGTGAGTGCTCAGTTCTGTGAGTACTCGGTGACTGTGAGTACTCCGGTCCTGCGAGTACTCTGGTCCCGTGAGTACTCACGCTGAGCGCGATGGCGGTGCCCAGGTACTCGGCGGTGCGGGCCCAGTCCCTCTTCGATGTGATCTCCTGCCCAACGTAGAGCAGCGCCACCGGGATCGGGAACAGGTGGAAGAAGTGCATCAGCATCTGCAGCGCAAAACTAAACTATTGAACATGACTCTCGGCAACATGCTGTCGAATAGACAAAAGCACAGCCACGTGTATTTTTGCACCGTCCAAAATATTCCTTGAGCCACGTCAATTTGCTCGGCCGTTTGACGTGAGCCTCGATCGACCTTGTTCGGTTCTGCTTCTGCAGCCTTGGTTTCAGTGAAGGTTTCAGAATCCCTATTTGTTCAAGTTCTACCAGGTCTATGTGCATGTCTGGATGGATTCAAGATTTGGTCAGGGCCACCCTGTCCTCCCAGGCATCTATCTATCTAGTGTTTTGAGAAATGCAAAACAAAAGTGAAGAAACTTCTGCAACTCGGCGCCTCTGATGCCAAAAACAACTTCACACCAAGGCAAACGAGTTGAGTGCCTCACCATGGGCCAGGCCATGGCGTGGAGGTCGGTGAAGCCTCTGCGGAAGCCTGAGGGGCAGACGCCGCGGCACCCGAGGGGGCAGCAGCCGGTCTCCTCCAGGGATCCAGGGCTCCCGTGCGCTGCAAGAGAAACGAGAACTGAGACACGCGGGGGTGAGCAGTGGGGCGGGTCGGCGGAATCCAGCAGCGCAGGGCTCCGCAGAGTTGAGCGAGCAGCGGCCAAGCCACTCCCCTCCGACCTCCGGGGGTCCCAAGTTCAGGTGAGCGGTGGGAGAGACGAGAGTCAATAGTGGGGCTCCTCTAAATGAATGACCCAGTGGGGCAGGGTAGGGGTGGGTGCTGCAGGGGTGGAGAATGCTGGGATGTGCTCCCTCCACACCTCAGGCTGGGACGTGGGTCCGGCAAAGTGTTCGGGTCAAAGATCGAACGCCCTTACATGTGCCATTTTCATTTGATCAGACCCGCCTTTGTGAGAGGATTTCACAAATCAAAACATTTTGACGAAAGAATGCAGGTTGCGTCATGAACGGACAAGACCAGATACTCCGCAAAAATTGTTCCTCGTAGAACACCTTGTGAGTGAACTCACCCTGGCCGCTCACGACGTCAGTCGCTGGAATCGACCCGTAGTTCGCACCGTTCTTCGCGCCGTGCGAACTTCCGTTGGAGCTGGACGCGTCTGACCTCAGGGCGTCGAGGGGAGCGGCGGCGGACTTGGGCCGCCCCTTGAAGTGGTCCGACTCCTCCAGGGAGTGAGGGGACTCGGTGTCCGACCCGTCCGACGCAGCGCCGTCCCCCGGCTGCTGCTGTGCGGTTGAGAGTTTGGTCAGCGAGCGTCTGCCAGACGCAGTCAAAGGGACATTGGGGTCAGTTTTGGTCTTTTGCTCTGGATCTCGAGTCCCCTGCATCTTCTCCCAGTGGGCCTCCATGTCGCTGTAGTGCGACATTCCGCTTCCAGAGCGACCCTCGGACTCCAGGTCGGGGAGCGCGGGCCCGGGGTGTAGTTCAGGGTCAGAGTGGGGGAACTGGGTCCCTGTATGGTGCGTGTCGGGGTCAGGGTGGATGTCCGCTGTCACCACACCCTCGACGAAGGAAGTCTCGCACTCGTCGCTGGAAGACCGAGGTGGAGAGGGATCCTTTTGCTGCAAAGTCTTTTGCTGCTCAGGCGTCAGATGGTGGAAATCTGGAGAGATGGTGTTGTCTTGTGCTGCTTCTGTGTTTCTGGCTGTTGCATCTTCGGCTTCGACGATATCTGGTGGTTTGATGTCAGGTGTTTCGTCTCCTGGTCTGTCTGTTGCACCCGTTGTCTTGCTGTCTTCCGTTTTGTCATGATCATCTGGTGTTTCGGCTGCCTCATGTGGTTGTTCGGTTTCAATTTCGGGTTTTTCTTCCTGTTCGTGCGCTTCCTCACCATCTTTCCTCTTTTCTTTGGCTTCAGTCTCAAGGTCCTCGGGTTCACTAGGTGCCTTGTCCTCAGCTGTCCTTTGTTCTTTGTGTATGTCGTCGCCATCTTTCATCTCCATTTCTTCAGCTTCATTTCCACCGGTCGCGGGATCACAGGTTGTTTTGTGTGCGTCTTCAGTTTCTCCTTGTTCTTCGTTGTTTTCTTCGGCTTCGTTTCCGTACTCTGCTGGATCTTGTGTCTCACCGGGTGGATCTTCATCTTGAGCCGGAGTCGGGCTCGACCCTGGATCACCGAGGGCCTTGTCTAGGCCTTTATCGGTTCCTTTGTCAGTTCGTCCACGATTTTCCTCGCCGTGTTCACCATCTCCTGCGCCTCGTGACATAATATCGTCCCTTCGTCGAGTCTCTCCAGCGCCCGTGCGAGATTCAGTTTCGCCTGCTCGGACGGAATCGGCGGCGGATTCGCTTCGATCTTGTTCTTCTCCCCCTTCAGGCTCAAGAGCAGCATCTGCACACTGCTGGTCTCCTCCAACACTCTCTTCCTCAGATCGAGCTCCAAACCGATAGGCATCACCGGAAAGACCTTCTCCATCAACTTCTCCCTCCTCGCCACTTCCAGCAGTTCCGCGTTCGTCTCGAGGAGTTTGGCACTGGCTGCGAGGTGCATCGCCCTCCAAAAGAGGCATTCCGCCTGCATGTACGTCTTCTCGATCGCCGTCGTCTGCATCGATGTCCTGCAGTCCGCCACGAATATTTCTGTCTTGGCCTTCAGGGCGTCCATGCGTTTCCCCACGTACTCCGTCGTCACTATTTCCGGCGTCGCGCTTTCCTCTCCCGAGCATCCTGACATCTGCATACAGAAACATACACACAAACACGGTGAACGCGTAGCGAACGTTATCTGACGTGACAAAGCAGATCAACTTTGCGAGATACGTGGAGATCAGATAACGAATCCTGACAACAAGTTCTTGCAATTAAAGACAACTGTTTGACCTGTGATTCTTTTCAACAAACGGGCCTTTCTGGAACAACAAAGATCAGGCGCAGTGTTTCTGGCCCGTTGCCTTTTCTGACCTAATCCTACGTTTTAGCACTGACCCCCAACTTTTTTTTTCAGGCCCAGGAGTGGGGATTCCAGTCCCATTGCAAAACTGTTTCTGCAACATGAGGTACGCTCGTATAAAGTGACTATTTCTGGGACCAGAACCTCTCTCTTCGACGCACACGTACGAACACCAAAATCGAGAAACACCAAAACGATTGCAATTCAGCACGCCGAGGTCCTTTCACCTCACCACCAACGGAACACGAGAACCAAACAGATCTATTTGGAGCGCAAACGGTTTCAACCTTGGCAGTGTTCCTGCACCCACTGGGTTCGTTTCGTCATGACCAACATCCAGGTGGGTCAAGTTATGCACCCGATTCGTGAATGTCTCCGCTGACACACGGAACGAACATACCTGACTGCATCTAACCCACCATCACGACCATTTACTCGTCTTGACAATAATCCAACCAAACTGTGGAACACGATAGAGAGACTCACCTCTCCTTGTGATAATGCTCCTTCCCAAAAAATTAGGTTGGAAAGAAAAGATAATGAAGATAAAACTTGTCGTGGGATTAAATGTCGTACGCTTACTGTGCCGCTTGTGTGACGAAAAGGTCGGAGCGAGGCTTTGCTTGACCGGTGCTGTGTCATGTGAGCGAAATGTGGGTCACAGCGATGCTCGTTCCGTTCGTCCAGCGACCGAAAACCGATGCGACAGCACTCAGTGGTGGGTCTACTGATTCACTTGGGACGCAACGGCCCCTGACCTACTCGTACGCTCGTACAGCCCCAAAATACGAGCAGCGCACAGGGGCGAATCCAGAGAACCGTTGCAATGGGGCCCGACCTTTTCCTCACAACTTCTCATGTTCAATTGTCGACAAAAGTTCTTTGAGTCTCATCTGAAGAAGAACCAGCCCTTCACTAATCCTGGATCCGCCCCTGTCACAAATTGGAGGGAAAATTTGTTCAGGGGGTCAAGTGGACTGGGTCACCCCAGGACAAAACCGGATCTGCCACAGTGCAATTTTGGACGGGTGGGTGGGGCGAGGTCTGAATTGTCCCTGTGGTCCGGCAAATCGGCGTTGAGCACCAAATGAATTTGGCGGGAATTTCGGTGCTGCCACCATCGGCCACTCCGCGCGAACTTCGCTCCAATCAGCGGCCGAGTTGAGGGTCAAAGGTCAGGGAGAGCGCAGAAAATAAAATTTGTCATAATTTCGCTTTTTGCGGTTCCAGTGCCTCTTGTACAACGCAAAGTTGTCTGAAATGTTGGCAAGGGAGGAACCAACCTCTGTACGGTGCTGAAAATAACCGTTGAGAGGAGAAATCCTGCCGATAAACTTCAATTGCGACCACGATTCATGTGAGCGTCATTTGTTGACATGTCGAGACTTGGTGTTGTTTTGACAAAATTCTGGGAAGCCACACAAAATGTTGTGAATCTACGTTCCGTTCCACCATTCTGTGCAACTAGATCTACAGTGCACTGGCAGGGTTTGAAACTCTCACGAGTTGCGGGGAGAAGCAGAATGTTGATCCATCAGACACCCCCAGCGCCAGCTTTTCAGTCAACTCACCATCTGTTGTTCACGCTTCAGAACTGGTGGACAGTCTGCTGAAGTCCAGTCCTCACGCAGTCATGGAGGGTGACGCGCCCAGCAGCGTGGACGCCGCCCTGACGTCAGGTCTGGACGAGTCCCGAGGCAGCGAGACGATCGGCCTTCTGGAACAGAAGCTGCAGGCTGCGGAGCAGGAAACGCAGAGGCTCGTCGGGCAACTGGCCAACATCGGCTTCAGTCCGAGCAGACACGACCCTGGGAGTCGGGGGGACCCGGACCCCAGGAGACAGGACCCTGGGAACAGGAGGGACCCGGACCCGGCCATCACTCCCTACAAGGCGCGACTCGCCGACCCCGAGGTTCTGCAGCAGAATTACGAGGCGCTCGTGTCGCGGGTGTGCAGAGCGGAGAGCGCCCTGCAGACGGTGCGGCTCACCATGTCCAGGGTGGAGGCGGAGAGGGACGAGAGCGGGAAAGCGAAGGTATAAACGATTTGTGGAGGGGAAATCTTTTCTGGCGGAACGATGAGATGTTTCCATTTGAGTCGATGGCCTTTCAAATCACTGGTTTGGCCACACCAACTGGTGGGAGCAGGAGAATGACATCGCCTTTTCACCGGTCGCTGTGCAAATCATGCTGTGTCTTCATCGTTCTGCCACAAAGAATTCCCCTTCGTACTTGCCACAACCGGTGCAGAAATGAGTTGCAGGGGTTCGAGCATGCACTTTGTGCGTGTTCGATTTGTGTCCCTCACAGTTCACGCTCGCCCGAGTGAAGGGATCAATGGACTTTCGATGCACAAACCTACGTAACGCGTCTGACAGTCATTCGATGCTGGAAGCTTCCAAGCCTGACACCCAATCCCACGGCTGCACCGCTCGACTTCTTCAGGCTGACCGCCTGTTCTGGAGAGCCTGGGCGTCGTTCTTGCATCCACGTCTCTCGATCACTCTTTCTTGATGCCGTCCACACACTCAGGGAGAGGGGAAAATTTCCATGAAGCTGGAACAGTCGCGTTTCTCAACATTGCAGAGTGTTCTCATTTTGGCAGAGGGAAGCGACACAGAAATTGGCAGCATCAAACGCGACGTACGAGAAGGAAGTGAGTCGGCTGCGGAGGGAGGCGGGTGAGGGTCGGCGGGAGGCGCAGCGGGGCGAGGAGGAGCGGCAGCGGCTGCGCGAGGAGGTCCAGCGGCTGCAGGAAGAGATCAACGTCGCTGCGTCGTCCAAGGTATGGGGCGCGCCGCTCACACGTGCACCTGCACGCGCACACACGGATACACACGCACGCACACGCCAAAGCTCGCATGTCATGCTGGACAAACGGGAGCACAGGCAATAAACACACACACACACACACACACACACACACACACACACACACACATGGAGAAGGTGCCGCGACGTACGCACGACCCTGTCGCTGGTTTTCTTTAGAAGTGTCGTTTGACAACCTGTTTTCGACACTGCGTTTTGAGTTCAGTTTCTGAGATGAACAGACATTTTGCACCAAAAGTGGTTCGCACAAATGGTGCATCTCCAGAACAAATGTGGAAATAGAAGGGAAGAAAGTGATAAGTCCGAAGTTGAAGGGATGCTGCGTGATCTGTGGCAAACTGATTGACATCGTGACCTTGCGTGTGGCAGAAAAATCATCGAACGGCGGCGTTGAGCCGTGGCTGTCGCTTCCCTTGTGAAAATGGACATCACAATTGCAACACAGCTGTGTTGGTAACGACCAAAAAATTTTGAAAGGTGTGTCGACGGAAAGTGTTGCAGATTCCAACAAAGAGAGTGAACTTGTCTTGTCTGTTCAACAAACATCCCGGTGTGATGTCAGGTAGTTTTGAATTGAAAAGGGTTGTCTGGAACGTTTGTCCACATGCGGTGTCGCAGAGACCCTTCCCCTCGAATAATTGATACACACAGTTGGAAAGGTTGTTGCTCAGTGACAGAAGTCCGGATGTTGTTGCGGTTTGTGTGGCGCATGTTTCACCCGATCAGCGCTGGAATACACGGAATAGAAATGCCAATGAGATCTCACCTGCTACATGCGAAGCACGATTCCGGTTTGTCCGTGTCATGCTGTTCGCAACCAGACAACGAATTCAGTTGTGTGAATTTCTTGCTGCCAGTTAAGTGGTAGGCTCTGGTTTGTTTCTGTCCCCTTATGGCGTACGATTCCGGCTGGAATACCCGAAGTGTTTTCAGAGGACGCAGTGTGACCCCGAGTTTCCTTCATTGGCGAATGAAGGGTCGAGCTCTCGGTTTGTTTTTATCATCCTGTCCCAGTCATAAAGATTAAAAACAATAAAAGTTTTCGCTACTGTTTGCCACACTCGAGGTATCAAAGCAACCCGGATATTTTTATGGCGGCCACTCGCTGTTTCAAATCCTGAAACTTTCATTCGGTTTCTCAGATCAAACTTAGCAGTGCAGATCCAGGGGTGACCCCCAAGAGATGGGGTGATTTCAACTTTGATTGTTCTTTGTCAAGAAAATCAAAAACTTTGTGCCAAACACCACAACTCACAGAATTGGCACGACAGAAAAGTTTTTCTTCGGTTGGTTGTGTCAGCCCTTCCACTTGGGGTTCCGTCTCTGCCCCAAAGTCAGAATCTACCCCCAATATGGCTTCTTTGCTGATTCAGTGAGAGGCAAGAGATGCCTTTTCACATTTTGGATGTGATTCTTTTTGGGTTTCCCTTGAAACAAAATTCTGGTTCCACCCCCGAGCATTGTCAGGCTGAACACTCAAATCATATGGGAAGGTCAGAATGTCCACAGGAGGATTTGTTGTTAAGTTTTGACATTGTCCACTTTCTTTGTGTGAAGATTCTGAAACTGACGAAGGCAAAAATGTGCAAGGAGAGTCAATGCGAAAAAGTACTTCAACAATATGAATTTGCACACTCGCGTTTGCTGTGAACTTTGGTGGCGTCGGCCGGAGACTGAAGATGAAGTTGAGTTGGAATAACGAGAAAAATGCGAATCACGCCGTGTCTGGATCTGTGCTCAAACCACTGTGTCGGTTGATCCAAACTCAAGTCAACGGCATGGGCAAGGAACCCGTCATTGGGTGCCTGGAGAAGAGGGAACCCGTCAACGGGTGCCTAGTGGAAACGGGTGTGACGGAAAACGGGTGCCTGGTGAATAAGAAGCCCGTCACCGGGTGCCTGGTGAAACGGGGACCCGTGAACGGGTGCCTGGTGAAAACGGGTGCGACAGAGAACGGAAAGTGCGGTCGAGCGGTGCGAAAGAAAAGGGTGCATTTCGCTGTGAGTAGTGGATAATACTTCGTGTGTGTGTGTGTGTGTGTGTGTGTGTGTGTGTGTGTGTGTGTGTGTGTGTGTGTGTGCGTGTGCGTGCGTGCGTGCTTGCGCTCCGGTAAACGTTCTGCATCATGTTCCGACAGGAAGAGTGGGAAACGGCGGCACAAACGAGGCGCGTGTCAGTATTGATAAGTATTCTCGTTCTTCCACCAGTCGGAGGTGGCGCTGGAGGCGGACGACCTGAAGGTGACGCGGCAGCGCCTCTCGCGGCGGGTCGGGGAACTGCAGCAGGAGCTGGGGCGGGAGACGAGCCTGCGCTCCAGCCTCGAGGACTCGCACAGCGCGCTGCTGACCAGGGTCAAGGAGATGGAGGCAGTCGTGCAGAGGGAGAGGGAGGAGGTGGGTGAAGGAGAGGAGAGAGGCTGCGGAGGCCAGTGCTCGAATTTTATTGTAACAACGATGAATGTATGATCAAAAACCAGCACAAGCAGTGCAAATTGGATGCCATTTAGAAATGCCATCACGACAATCAAGTCGCGCACCTTTTCTGCTCTTCAGATCAAGTCCCTGAACGCGAGTTGCGGGACGCTGAAGCGAGACTGTATGCGCGCGCAGGATCTCGCGAACAGCGAGAGCGAGATGAGACGTCGGCTCGAGGACCAACTCGTCACGTGCAAGAAGGAGTCGGGTGCGTTGTGCGGCAGGAGTTTTCTCCATGCCGGCTATTTCCACCGGCTACGTGAATTTGCACGCCATTTTCTGTTGAATCCATGAATTTTAAGTCGAGCTCCAAGCCCTCGATGTCTCTTGGAGGTACACACCCCCTCTGACCAGCCTCCTTGTTTGTTATCAGACTCGGCGGTGAGCCAGGTGAAGACCCTGGAGATCGACAAGCAGTTCCTGCTGTCGGAGCTCGGTCAGATGAAGGTCAAGTACGGAGACCTGCACGGCCAGATCGACCAGATGACCAAACTCGTCTCTGAGAAGCAGGTCAGTGTAGCAAGAGGTCTATCCACGCTCTGTCAGGCGGAAGCCCACGCTCAGTTTTAGAAACAGTCCTTCTACGCAGCCGTGTTGCCAATTCGGATATTACACCATGGGCCCCTGTCTGGGTGGGGTGGGGAGGGAGGAGTCTGCGGGGGTCTCACTCAGGCGCGTCCCAACACTTGACAAACATTCTTGTTTTGTGTGTAGACGGCGCTGCAGGAGCTGGAGGCAGAAAACAAGAATCTGTACGAGGCGATGCGCGCGGCGGCGGAGCACAACGCGCAGCTCATCGCGCAGTATGAGCAGCAAATCCAGGTCAGTGGCCACTTCCGGTTGAAAGCAACTTTCGGTCAGCAGTCACTTCCGGTCAGGAGCTACTTTTGGGACAATGAGCAGCTGCTTCGGCTCGTTGCGCACGATTCAGAAGGAAATGTGTGGCTTGTAGACAGCGTGTTCCGCTGACAGCTTCTTCCTCCGTCTTTTGTTGTGTGTGCGTGTGTGATCCATGCTGACAGGGTCAAACTTGTGTTTTCTCCGCAGCTGGACAAGGCGAAGTTGGCGAACAGACTCCAGGCGACAGAGCAGATCAAGTCCCTGCGGAACCAGCTGACGGCTGAGTCGAGGGAGAAGGGACAGCTGCAGAGCGTCTGGTGAGTGAAGCTGCTCTCCATCTAGACGTGATGCGGGTCTGGTTTGAGTGAAGTTACTCTCGAACTTGGGAGGAGGATTGCAGTCAAAGTTGCACACACGTTCACGCACATACAGGTGCGCACACACACACACACACACACACACACACACACACACGTCCTCCGCTCGTTGGCACACGTGTAACATTTGAAGACGTGTCTCTCCCCTCGTTGTGCAGCTCTCAACAGGAAAAGGACCTCGCCGACCTGAGACAGCGGCTCAAGGAGAGAGACGCCGAGTCGACCGCGGTGACGTCACAGCTGCAGGAGACGGTGCTGGGGCTCAAGGAGCGAGTCAAGGGGCTCGAGCTGGAGCGAGAGCGCGCCGAGAGGGACAAGGAGAATCTCATCAGCAAGGTGTGTGTGTGTGTGTGTGTGTGTGTGTGTGTGTGCCTTGCATGTATGTGTGCCTTGCATGCGTGTGTGTGTGTGTGTGTGTGCGGGAAGAACAATTTTCAACTTTATTGTTGACCCAAGGCAGAGGAGGTTGGCCACTGCCGTGACCACATGAGGCGCGTGTCCACACCGACAGGTGTTCTTGTTCTTGTCCCGCTGCAGGTGAGCTCGACGGCGGACGGCTTGGCTGAGGAGAAGGCGCAGCTGCAGGCGGAGGTGGAGCGGAGCCGCATCGAGCTGCAGGGGCAGCAGCAGGCGCACCGCCAACTCACCGCCGAGAACGCCAACCTCCTCGAGCGCGTCGCCGCTTTCGACGAGCGCAGGGTCAGTTGCACGGATTCGTCCCGCATGACGTCACTGGAAAAGAAAGTCAGCCTGGTTCCCCATTGGGTCAAATCAGGCTTGGTCTACCTCCCCCCCCCCAACTCACCGTTGGTTGTGTGACGCTTCACGTCCCTACGCAAGTCGGGCTGGGTCCACACTGGGTGTGTCGTGTGCTGCATCAATGGGTGCTGAGGCCTGATTTGCAGTGGAGCCTCACACGTTATATCCATCCGCGTAATCGCCGATCCGTGCTACGTTGTCACTTCCTGGTGCCAGCTTCAGAAGTGGCATGGGTTGCATCGCTGCACACGTCGGCAGGTGTTGCGGAGCAAGGGACGAAGCAACGCAAACTGGCTTGTACTGGGATGTGCGTCGCACCCGGTGTGTGAACCAACCGACTGGTCTGAATATGCTGAAGGGGTTTGCGTCTTTTCGATTGACCTTGAGTTGGACTCAGGTTCGGAATGTTGCTGTTTCAGATGTCAGAGTTCAAGGTTATCTTTGCGCATTGTTCAGTAGTGGCGCTTGTGGGTGACGGCTTTGCGTGTAAGTTGTCGGTGGGCACAGGAATCAGTGTGCAGATACAAATCGATCACATATTGTACATTCAGTGGGAAAATTTGCAGCGGTTTTGTACACAAGCCTGGGTGATCGACAGTTGCGAAAACACACAGTCCTCGTGTGTCTACAGAAACGAGGCCACACACACACACACACACACACACACACACACACACACATGCAGTTCAAGACTGACATCTTGTTTTTACTCTGCGCATGTGCAGACGTCGCAGCAGCACGTGGACAGGACGATGGCCGAGATGGTGGAGCAGAAGAACAAGCTGGCGTACGAGAAGGGGCGGCTGCAGAGCCAGCTGGAGCAGCTGCGCGCAGACGTCGAGTCGCTCGCGCATGCGCAGACGGACCTGGTGCAGGCGCGCAGACTCAACACCGACCTCGAGGCCAAGTTTCACAAGGTGCGCTGTTTTCTCAGGCCGTCTTCTGTTTGGCTCTCGTTTGGTGCTGCTGGTGCTAGGAATGCTGCGTTTCTCATTGGGCGTGACAGACTCAGGAGAAACCTAGAGCGCAAAGAAGAACACGGCCAAATTGTTTTTCGCGGATGTATTCAATTGGATCGCTGTTAGGTGCAAAGATTTTTCCCAGGTGTTTCGGTGTTCGCTTGAACACAAAATCCACAGGTGAAGGTTTGGAATGGAACGATTTAAGCTGAGGAAAGATCCCCAGCAACCGACTGTGTGAAACGGTGAAGAGAGCTTTTATCCTGTGGAAACCACCACTGACGCCAGTTTCTCTCTTGCAGAGTCAGACGGAGCTGCAGGCGGCGCAGATGGCTCTGCAGCGCCTCGAGAGCGAGCTCAAGCACAGCCACGTGACCTCGGACCGGAAGGAGCGAGACTTCAGCCTCGCCCTCCAGTCACGTGACGAGGCGCTGCGCGACGCGGAGAAGCTGCGCGCGCAGGTGGACGCGGCGGAGGAGCGCCAGAGGCAACACGTGAGTTGTGACCACGGGCGCTGGAAGACTGGGCATCTCGAACACGCGCCACGTCTTGGCGGTCTGCTATTTGAGATGTGATGGCGCTTGCTAAAGTCACACTAACAGTGAAACCACGTGGACAAACTTGGATTGAACCGGAATTGGTTGCACGTCTTCAGATCGCTAACTCGGAACGGATTCAGGGAGGCAAGAGGGGTTCACATTCCTAGCTCAGACATGGGACACTGTGTTGATGTTTTGCAAAGACAGAACACCTGGGACTTTTGGCGGCTGAAGAGACCTGGTTTGTTTTGCAGAATTTTGGGTCGAAGCGAAACTTGGACGAAGCGAGAGAAGACAACAAGAAGATCTCGGCGACCCTGGAGAGAGTCATGGCTTCCCACGCGCAGCTCCAGGTATGTGACGCGGCGTTTGTTGAGAGGACAGAGACGCTCGCTTGACATCGTAGTGGAGTGACTTGAACACATGTCTGCAGGCGACGGTGGAGGGTCTGCAGGAGGAGCTGGGGAGGCGCGACTCGCAGCTGCAGGCGCTGCAGGAGGAGCGCGCCGACCAGCAGTACCGGGCGCGCCAACTGCAGAAGGAGGTGGAGAACCTGCAGACGAGGACCGCGTCGCTGCAGGCCGTCGAGTCCAGCGAGGTGGGTACCGCTGCTGCTGCTCCTGCTGCTGTTGCTTCTGTGTTGCTGCAGCTGACTCTGTGGCTGCTGTTGGCACTACTTCAGCTGTGGCTGCTGCCATTGTTTTTGCTGCTGTTGCTGTTCCTGTTGCTGCAATTTGTTGCTGCTGCCATTGTTGTTCGTCGGTTGTAAGAAGCCAGTTTCACACTGGACACGCTGTTCGTTGTGTCCCTGCACAAGTCAACGAAGCGGCGACATCCGTTTGCAGGTGAAGCCTCTGAGAGTCGCTCTGCAGAGATGTAAGGACGACAACATGAAGCTGGCGACGACCCTGGAGGCTCTGGTCGCGTCCAACGCGGAGCTGCAGGCGACGGTTCAGGAGCTGCAGGGCCGCGCGGAGAAGGAGGCGCTCCTGCTGCAGCAGACCCAGCAGGCCAGGTACGTGCAGGACCTGCAGGGCCAGGTGAAGGGAGACCCAGGCGTAACGGAGCCATCACGTGGGAGGCTTGCGCGCGTGAAAAGGTTTTCACACAAGGCTTCTTGCGTTGGGACCACAGTAAAACAGATTTTATCCCCGAGGCACACGTCGACGCTGGCAACAGTTCTTGTTGACCTGTTTTCTCTCGTTGCAGGCAGAAGGATTACGAGACGCACAAGGAGGAGACGCGAACGTTCGAGGAGCGGCTGGAAAACCTGAAGAAACAGCTGTCCGCCGAGAGGAGCAAGAACCTCAAGAAGACCAACAAGGAGGTGGCCGAGGTGAGAATGAGGAACTTGGACCCACGGGGGGCTCAAAACTGAACAAGAGAGTGAAACAGACAAATCTCAGTGCGGTTGGGGGTGTCGCTTTGGAGACCACACGCTCTGGCGCTGTCGCTCATGACGTCACAGCAGAGCGCTACGTGGTACAATTACTGCGGGAAAGCTTTGTGTGGGATGAAACTGGGGTTCGACTTCGCAGGTTCGGAAGCAGCTGGAGGAGCTGCTGGGTCGGAACGGGGAGCTGTCGCGCGCCAACACGGACCTGCGGCACCGCCTCACGGAGGCTGAGCACAGGAGCCGCGAGCTGCGGGAGCGAGTCGCGACCCAGAAGAACCGCCTCGAGCACCTGGGCAAAGCGAAGAAGAAGCACGAGCAAGACATGGACGGCCTCAAGGTACCACACTTGCATGCGTGTACGCGCGCGCGTGCGTTTGTTTGTCGCGTGTGTGTGTGGCTACGCGTGAAAAAGACGACCAAAACATTGATGGACTTGAGGTACCGTCCCGCTCCCACAGAAACGTGGTAGACACACTGCGTGCGTGTGTGTGTATGCGTGCAAATTTTGATGTATCGCGCTGTCGTAGATCATCCCTGTGCAAAGCTTCAACCATTCCGAACAACATGCAACTTTGGAGCTGCAACCAAGAAAACACACATTGCAAGAGGACATCAAACCGAAATCGTCGTTGATACCGCACAACTTGCTTCCAACCCCCTTCAGTCTTCCTGGACAGCCGTCGTTCTTTTCAGAACATCGGCGATCAGATCGACAATCTGGAGCGCTCCAACAAGCAATACATTGCGAAAATCCAGCAGCAGGTGAGTCTCGGCAGCAGGTGAGCCCGCTGTGTGTTCATATTCTCCGTAGCTTCTCTCCAGGGACGATTCCAAGGCAAAATGCAGTTTGACAGAAGCTTTGTGCCACACTCACTGCAAACAAAGACACACGTGTACACACACACACACACACACACACACACACACACACACACACACACACGGGCGCGCGCGAGCTTACACGCGCTCCTCTGAGACACTTTCGTGCAAGTTTGCCATTGGCTTTTCGGCAGTCTCGCGAGATCTCGGGCTTCGAGGCGCAGGTCTCGTCGCTGCAGGCGGACCTGCAGACGCTGGCGCGCGCGCAGCAGGAGACGACGCAGCTGCTGCAGCTGCAGGAGGAGGAGCTGCAGCGGGAACGAGGCTACAGCGAGCAGCTGCGCACAAAGCTCAAGGTACAACCCCGCCCCCTGGTGGGTACAAGGTTGGGCTCTGAGTCCCTGACCTGGACTGTCCTTGGCCGTGACCTCACACTTCGGACTTCCCAACTTGTCATAAATTGTCATGTGTGAAAAAGTGAACATTTTGAATCTGTCCAGCAATCAAGAGTTTTTATTGAGGTGAATGGGGCTTCAGCATATTTCTCCGAAGTTTCCTGCGCACGCATGATAACCGGAAACATGTGATCAAACAAAGGCCGTCTCAGGTGACAGGCCGTGAGTCTTTTCGTCCTGACCGTTGCTTTGATAAGGAGGGGAGGAGCGCCCAGACCGGTTGCCGCTCCTGCTTTCAGTGGAGGAGGACCGAAACTGGCGTCTTACCCCTGCTTTGTGGAGGGGGGAAGGGACCTGTGCCTATCTCGGGCCTGACCCCAGGCGGGGCGAGACGAGGGAACTACCAACCCCTGGCTCCGCTAGAACAGCTGGCCTCACTTCCGGTGTCCTGGTTGCAGGAGAATAAGAAGCGAGAGCAGCAGCTGGAGCGGCTGCGGGAGGAGACCGAGCGCAAACTCACCGAGGCCAACAACGAGTCCATGCAGGTTCGGAACTCTGCGTTCTGGGGTTTCTCGCGCCGACCGACAAGGCGTCGGTGCGTGTGTTGCAGCGGGTGTTCAGAGAGTGGAGGCCTGACCCCCCTCCCCACCACACACATCGTGGGGATTGTGCCGAAGTTTGGCTGTGCGCATGCACATCCCTTTTGCTGTTGGGACTCTGGAGTGGACAGTTCTGTCCTCTCGTCATTATGTTGCCAGTTCGGCGCGTGTCTGCACTGCCAGGCGTTCTTGCTTTGCTACGGAGAAACTCTGCACGAAACCCAGTAATTGTCCAAAGCTGGAAATTACCATTTGGCGATTGAAGGCATAACGTGTTCGTGCGGATCCCCTTGTTTTCGGCGCCGTCCGTGTACAGGTCAATACGCAAAAAGTTTACACGTTTTCAATTTTCGTGTCGATTGTTTTGAACACGTCAAGTGTTCTTGTTTCACTTCAGATTTCCTACAGTTTGCAAGACGCGCACCAGTGGTTCAAGTCAAAGTTCGACAGTCTGCAGGGTGAACTCGTGAAATCCAGGTGAACAAAACTTCCGTGGTGATGTGTCCTGTTGCGTCCATGTCCGTGGCGATGTGTCGTGCGCAGTGTGAGAAGACGCTGGTTGAAACGGTGTAAATGGAGTGCGTCGGCACCACAGCGTTGCAAAATCCATTCCGAAGAACTCGCTCTCTCTTTCTGCACTTCTGTACAGAATCCGAAACGGGGAATTTCTTGTGCCTGAGAGAGAGACAGAGTGAGTGAGTGAGAGTGAGTGTGTGTGTGTGAGAAAGTGAGTGTGTGTGTGTGTGTGTGTGTCACATTCTGTCGTGACATTCGCAGACGGACGCAGGCGAGTCTGGAGCAGGAGAACGAGCAGCGGCGGCGCGAGCTCGACGAGGAGCGACGCCGCGCGCACGAGACCACCGAGCGCGCCCAGCACATGATCAAGGTGACGAGAACGCGTGTCCGTGTCGCGACGCACGACCTGCTTTGAGCCTGTTTACTGCACGTTTTGCGAAGGGGGGTGGGTGGAATCAGGATCTGTTTTAACTTTGAACCCGGCACGGGTGGGAAAGATTTTCTGCGTTGGCGTCGTTGACCAACCAGTTTCTTCAGCGCTTGTGTTCAACCAACAAGCATTGTCGTTTTTCATCGCAGACGAGTCGAGAGACGATCAGCCGAATCGCGGACTACGCGGAGGCGACGCAGCACGAGAACCGGAAACACGTGACGCAGCTGACGGAAGAGCTGCTCAACGAGAAGCAGTACGGACTCATGGCAGAGCGGAAGCTGCGCCAGGTGCGCGCGACCGGGCTGCGACACACGGAGCACCTCGCGCAGGAGCTCGAGCTCCTCAAGTCCCAGGTGCGCACAGCGAGCGCGACGCACCCCGAGGACCTCGAGCTGGGGAAGGCCACCAGCTTCGACTCATGATGTCGCATATGCTTTACGTTTATTTGATGGCAGTCAGAGGGTTTGAGTTTTCGCATCAACGTCCGTTCCTGTTGGACGGATCTTTTATCGTCTGCCAGCGAGGACTCGTTATTTTTGTCTGTGATATCTTTTCTCGTGTGTTGGCGCTTCTTGTCCAATCACAGAGCGCGTTTGGAAGGTGTGAACGCTACGTCAACGGCACCGCCGCTGGATAGAAATGGCGGCATATCTGAGGCACACCTCGACTCTTGACGTTTTGTTTTTCTCAGCTGTCCTTTTGTTTTTGGCTCTGTATGTTTTTCTGTGTTGTATCAGATGTTCGGTGAAATATACGACAAAGGCAACGATGCCGTCCAGTGCAACCTGTGTTTTTATTGGCGCTAAAATAACTTATCATGACATAAAAATAATTGACGTCGTCTTCAGAGCAGACGAAATACCAAACGCATTCACTGAGCTTGATTTTTCTTTGGAGTTCAAAACTGAAATTCACCCCGTGGTTCACTGAACACGTGGCCGTGTCTCGCCAGTGCGCTTGAGGAGATCTGTCGAGGGTCAAAACTCACGCAACCCGCGCGCATGGCAGTCAAGAGGGAACAAAAATTAGGTGAGACATTTTGGCGTCACCAGGTGGCGCAGCGACGGTCACCGCGAAACCGCCATGTGACTGACGTCACTGACAATCTGAGGACAACAAAACAATGTCGACTTGTTCGCACCATTCTAAAACCGATAAAACAAAACATTCCATCATTGTTATGTCAAACTTTTGCCGCGGACGGCGACGCTAAAATTCCCTGCGTTCCTCATTGCGACGGTGGCGTCGCTCCGAAGTTGGCGGCGATCCTCGACTTGGCGCGCCCCTTTGGTTTGGCGCCGCCCGATCCCGCCGCAGCGGCGTTCTGACCGTCACCGCCGGGCGCTCTCTTCGGCTTCGGCTTGGACGCCGTCGTCGCCCCACTTTTCGAGGAAGGTGCAGATCTTGGGGACTTCTCTTCAGACTTGCGATTCTCTTCTGCCAGGGACAGGTCGGTGCTGGATTTCGTGCCCTCTGCGTCTGTTTTCTTGGAGTCTCGTGCCGGGTTTTTCTGCTGGACTTGAACCTGCGAAAAGACAACAGATTATCTTCAGCCCGAGTGACTAGGATGCGCCGCAAATTTTCCAACTGCTAATGTACAAATGGGTTGAAGGCCCTATCGCCCTGTCCCCTGATCCTTTTTGCAAAGTGTTCCAAGTTGAAATCGGCCCCTCTCGTGAAGGCTGCCGCCCCCACTTCGGCCGAGGCTTGAATCGGACTCTCCAAGAAGTTGTTGCGTTCCGTGTATTTTGTCGGGTCCGAACAACAATTCCGACCTTCATTTCCACGCGCAGCTCAAACTGCGCAGCTGCAGCTGAGCAGGACCCCAGAGCACAATGTTTTCTGTGCCTTGTGTGAAACCCCGTGAAAAGCTCGCGAGCAACTCGTACCTGTAGAGGAACGAACGGGTTTTTCTTGGGCGGCTGTTTCTCTGCTTCCGGCAGGGCTGGCCTCGCGCTCTCTTCGTCCACGTGGTTCCGGGTCGGCTTCCGCTCCCACTGATCCTGAAATGCACACGTTGTGCAGATGCAACGACAAACCGCTCGAGAACGTCACACCCTGTGATTGGCATCGGTGCCTGTTTCATCACACCTCTTCCTCATCAAGTTGCAGACCCCCCCCCCCACCGCTTGCAGCTGTATCACTGGAAAGGCGCGTGCCAACACTCACAAGTGTTCTTGATTTTAGCATTCAGCAGTAGACCATATTAATTGTAGATTTTCAACACGTTAACACATCAGAGCACTGCGCGTCCATCGTGACACAACCCATCCAATCCAAAAGCGACTCGGTCGACTCGTAGCACGTGGACTTCCCCGGACCCGCCCAACGGGGGAACGTGAGATCCAGGGGCCACGACAGCCAACACGGTGGATCCTTGCACAGCGCTGCCAAAACGCGCAACAACAACGCACCTGGTGGTTCCTGTGCTGGTGGCCGTGGTGACCCTGGTGGTGGCCGTGCGGCTGGTGACCCTGGTGGAAGCCCACTCGTTCCTGCTGCTGCTGCTGGTGGAACTGATGGAACTGGTGCTGCTGCGGCGCGGGCGGCGGCGGGATGGAGAAGCCGGCGCCGGGGGCGCCCCCCAGCGGGCGGTGCGGCACGTGGCCCGGCGGGGGGCCGCCGCCCCGGGGGCTGCGGAACGGTGCGCCGCCGAACGGTGGAACCTGCGAGTGTAGGTGTCAAAGGTCATCATTCCCTGGGTAGACTGACCCGCCTAGGTTGAATCACGCCACTGGTTATCCCTTGGGGTGGGACTCACCTCCTGGATAAATCCCACACCAGAAACTTCCCACTTTCGGCAGGGTAGAATCTAACTTTTCCCTTTTCCCCCAAGAGTAAAAACTGGAAAATCCCACACCCTGCAAATTTCAGACTGACAGAAGAGATCTGGGATTGGATGGTTTCAAAATGCTGCGCTTGTCTGGACTTTCACCAGAGCGTTAGGTCGGGCGGTGGCTGGGAAAATCTTCACTCCAACACGAGGGTCTGGATCACAGACAGACAACAGCGTCTCACAGATCCGTTCTGAGGACGACTACCGCGACGCAACTTTGGCTTGGATGTACAATTTCCCTGAACCATTTGGCCCACGAAGTTAGACACAAAAGATGACAGACACTGTCAGCAGGCATCGAGTTGCCTTCAGTGTTTCCCGAGCCTCACCTGTTGGTAGCCTCTGGGCGCGAGGGGGCGCGGGGGGCGAGCGGGGCTCCCGCCGCCCGGCCGGATGGGCGTGAAGGCCGAGTTGGGCGAGGGCGTGAAGCGCTGCTGCTGGGCGGGCGGGTTCGGGCCTAAGTGCGGCGCCCCCTGCGTAGCCGCCTGCTGCAAATCACCAATCGTACGTGTCCGTGAGTGGGGTGTGCGCGCATTGACCAAGCCATCGTTTTCAATCAGCACAGACCCAAACCACACCAGCTGTCTCTTTCTTGCGAATTTCAAAATAAACTTCTCGCAAAACAACTTTGGAATGAAAGACTCGCTGGCTTGTCCTTCTGACCACGACAAATTCCTTCGGGGGTGGGGTGGGGTGATCATCAGGTCTCGTTCTCCACCACGCCATACCCGTGGCCCCTCTTGTCTCCAAGCACGTCTCCCCACCCCCCGACTCCAGCCCCGAGGGACCACGAGGTCTCCTCCCGGGGCCCCGACTCACCAGGGTGAGGAGCGCGTTGGCGGCGGCGCTCTCCGCAGCCTCGTCCGGGCTCTTGGTCCACGAGCCCTGGAAGCGCTGCCCGTTCGCCAGCGTGATCACCGCCAGCACCTGCGGAACACAGCGCCCGAGCACCGGGCAGCACAACGTCAAATCTTTGCAGTGTGAGACACGCGAAACACTACGTGCATCTCGTCTCAGAACACGTCGTGTGTTGTTGGGCCCCACACATTCTCTCCCTGTGCTTGCCCATGTTTTCCCTCGTCTCTCTATCAACACACACACACACACACACTGTGCACACCTCTCTCTGTCTCTGTCTCACACACACTCTCTCTCCCTCACACACACACGTACACATCTCTACCTCCCCCTCTTTCTCTTTTCTCCCTGTCTGTCTCTCTCTTTCTCTCTCCCTCTCTCTCTCTCTCTTCTCTCTCTCTCTCTCTCACACACACACACGTACCCGTATCTTCTCGCCCCACACGTAGTCGTAGCGCGGTGTCGGCATGCCCATCGCCTGGCTGCAGCGCAGGAGACGGTCAACACAGCTGCGCGCGCCGCGGCCCTGCTGGTGCTGCTGGATCTGGTAGTGTTGCTGTTGCGCCTGTTGCTGCTGTTGTTGTTGCAGACGAGCACCGTGTGGCTTGTGCATTTTCTGTAATGCACAAAACCGACATTGCAACTGTTGTGAAAAATGTATTTTCGCGTCGAATGTACCACGGCACCTTTCACGTGTGTGTGTGTGTGTGTGTGTGTGTGTGTGTGTGTGTGTCCGTCTGTCTGTCTGTCTGTCTGTCTGTCTGTGCGCGAGAGCGTTCGCAAACCATGGAGAAGGTTTTACACGTCTCAACGGTTAGGGTGTGGTTCAAATCTTCGGTGCCCCGATTGTCAGGTCAGTGGCACACTTCACTGTGATTAGTTGTGCGTAAAACGTGAGGCACAGACTGCATTTGAGTTCCCCACAACTGCAGATTTGCGCTTTTGGCCTCAGCAGTGTTCACGCTGAGGGGCCCAGCGGACCGACGTCATTCTGCTCAACCTCCTCATTGGCTGAGGGCACACGTGCGTGAGGGTTCTGGTATCACGTGCATGGCACCTTGCAACAACATCCTCACACTGAGGCATCCCCTGCGTGCAACAAAGCGTCACCTGTTGCTGTGAGGTAGCGCCCTGGAAGAGTTCCTGCAGAGACACCTGGCGGCCAAACGCCTCCCCGGCACCGGCGCCGCCGCCGGTGGCGCTGTCCCTGCCCGACGCCGCCGACTCGCCCTCGGCGTCGTCCGCCCCCGACGCCGCCGACCCGACGTTCAGCAGCTGACACAGCGCCGCCGTGCTCTCCTAGGGGCGAACCACGTCAAGAATGAACGCGCGTCAGGACGCCCGATTCAATAGTGATAAGTGTTCTTGTTTGCAATGTTTGGTTGTGGCAACACATCAACAAAACGTGTCGCCTGGATTTGCCCAATCTACTTGATCGGCTCCCAACCTGCTCTATATTTCCTGAAAGGAGACTACAGCACGTGCGGGCACACAGACACAGAACACAACACAACACAACACGCACACACACACACACACACTCACTTAGCATCTAACGATCAAAGGCACACAATGTGCGTTCAAAGCGGAATCACGAACTTGACTGAAAGATCATAGCAAATTGCCAACACAAACAGCAAATCGTGCACTGAGAAATCCGACGGATCAAGACGGCAATTTCTCAGCAAATCACCTGCATCCAAAGAACATAACAATCGAAACACAAGAACGCAAGGCGCTGAACAGCCGCTCCCGCTCTGACCTGCGTTTTCCCATGGGGGAGGGGGTGGGTTGGGAGGGGGTGTATCCTTGCACTTTTGTGGCGGTGGCAGAGGAAGCACACTTGTTGTGAACCCCTTCCTCGCGCACCCCCTCCCAAGGAGTATCCATTGTGCAAAAGTCGCTTCTTTTGGTAGCAAGAGCGGCTGTATCCACGCATTGCGAGAGGGGCACAACACGAACAGACGTGCGAACAAATGCCCGGTACACCAAGAAAATGATCAAGTTACCCTCAGGAACTGGTGAAGCGTCCGAAAGGAAGGTTGAGATTCATTATGGCAGTAACAGCGCGAAGTGGGAACCACGTGCGAGGCGGGGTGGGGGTGTTCACGTTGGGGTACACCAACAAATTCTCTGCCCTGCTGCTCAAGACGTGCATTTTTCCAAGCTGTGTGAAACATCGCGTACCCGCGTTTTTTTGTCTCGAATAGCACGAGATTTGCACGTGGAAGCAGAAGGACGATAGAACTGGGTGCGGCACCCAACGTGACAACCCTTTAGAACTGCACACGAAAACTTGTCACGATCACACAATGCGTTTTGTGACGTGCCTCAACCAAAGCCACTCCCACTCACCTCCAGGTCAAGATCAACGTCATCCTGCAGGGAACCAATCAGCTTGTAAACAAGATGGCCGACGATGGGCGTGTTCATGTCACTCGACACGAATAGCCCTCGGTGCGCTCGCCGCGTAAAGTGAACAACACACACCGTCTGTCCATCCATCCAGACCACAAACTCTCCACGTCAAAACCCAACGCCCAATCTTGAGGAAACCCACGTCTACGCATCAAGCGCCCGCTGTCCTCTAACACTGGCGCAGACACCCCCAGCCCTCCCCCCCACACACACACCTGAAACAGGTGTCAATGAATGTGATCACTTCCCGGGGAACGAACCACGGCACAACCTGAGCGACATTCTCAATTCACCAACAATGACCTCGGTGTCCGGCGCGAAAAAACGAACACGCCCCATGTCTCCGGACAGGATGCAGCGTGTTTAAACACGCTGCATCCCAGCACAAAAGGCTGGCGAAATTCGCTGCAGGCGTGCAAAACCAAACACTTGTGTTGCGCAACTCGAGTCACCTCACCTTCTGCTGGTCAGGCGCTTCGGAGACGGCGGCGGCGCCGCTTTTCCCAGCGAATCCGTCGTTGACGTTGAGCGCCGTCATGAGACGCAGGAAGTCGTCGCCGCCGGCGTCGACGCCGATAGACGCCGCGTCCGCCGTGCCCTGCGAGGATACGAGTCCCGAGTACAGTCGTGCTCCCCGAATTGGAACTTGTCCAAGGAAATCTGGCGACAACTTTCCCTTTGGGCAGACGGGCGAATGTCTGTGCCTGTCTCTCACGTGGTTTTGCAGACAGAAGATGGGAGTGTTGGACTCAGTCCTATCCAGGGAGGGACGGAAATTTCAAAGTCAATCAGCCGATGGTTTGGCAGTCGGCGCCTGCCTGTGGTCTTTTGCACTGCGTGGCACACAATTTGAAGCCAAAAACTTTGAGAAGGACCTGAACCCCACACTATTTGCGATCAATTTTCCTGTTCACGTCTCCCCCCCCCCCCCCACGCCTGTCTGAGCCCGGTATCTCACCGAGCCGCCCCTGGAGAACAAACTGCTGATGTCGATCTTCTTCATGCCCGTAGATTTCGCAGTCGCTTCTGCCCGGTTCCGGTTCACGTCCTTATCTTCCGCGCTCTTCCCGCTTTTCTGAAGGAACAAAGGATGCATTGCAGATTTTGATCTGCCGGCAGAAATTTGTCCTTTCCTGGCTGTCACCAACCCACCTGCTGAAGAGCAGGAATGTCTCCGTGTGTCTCTCACCTGCGGCTGAGTTGGAAGGTTGTGCAGCGCTTTGGCAGCTTGCTGCAGCGAAGGCGTTGCGCCCTGTTGTTGCTGCTTCCGCCCATGCTGTTGCTGCTGCTGTGACCTGCCATGCTGCGGCCGCCCGCTGGGTGTTGCCTGGGCGTCCGCCCCACTACCTCCACCACCCAGATCTTTCCACAAGTGCGCAAACGTGTCGTCCTGGAACAAAAAGAAAACTTATTTGAAGTCCCGTGAAATTGTGTGAGCGAGTGCTTCAATCAGGAACAGGTATCGAAATGATGCCACCATATTCCATGTTTGGAAATTTGTGCGCACGCAAAGATTTTGCTGAGCAACGAATCCGCCAACCAGATGAACCACAACCATCACCAAACAAGTGCCTGAAGTGAGCAGAGGCAGATCCACGGAGGCCCTGCTTATCTGTACCCGATCCCACAAACAAAGCAATATTTTCTGCAACCGCCAAGTCTCTTTTTCATGTTGAATATTCCCAACTGAAATCAGACCCCGATCAAATTCTGGATCCGCCCCTGGTGTGTGTCATGAGAAGGCCTCGACTCAACAGACTCTCAACAGAACGAGAACAGAAACTCAGGTTGGTTCCTCACCACACGCTGCCGGGATCCGCGAACCATCCCGGGCACTATCATCTTCAACACACATGAGCGAACTCTGCTATTTCACTGTTTTTCTTATCACGTACATGACCGTCAATATAAAACAGCGGATGACCTACTTTTCCAGAAGTGGCGGACGGGTGTTGCAGAAGTTTGATTGTGAAAGACAAGCGCCGAGACAAAGCAAGCTCGGAGCGTGTGACCGAGGCGACTCACCGCGGGCGGGTCGGCTCGGCCTCTCTGCCGCTCGCTGTGGAACTGGTGCTGCTGCGGGCCTTGACCCTGTCTGCGCGGGGGAGTGCTGTTGCTGCTGTTGCTGAAGCCAGAGCTGTTGCTGTTGTTGTTGCTGGGTTTATACGGAGATCGTCCTTGGTTCTGCAGCAGTGGAGTGACCTGTTGATCCATAAGTGATGGTATGCGTGCCTGGAGAAACAAGAACACGTGTCAGTATTGACACACGCCTCTTGGATATACTGCTGCTGGTTTTTGTGTGCATTCCAAATTCGAAGTTTTGGGGCAAGTGTTTTGTCCCAGTGGGTGTGGCCAGAAAAACTTGGAAGAAATCCTGACAATGATGCTTGGCGAAGAATGTCAGGAACAATTTTGTAATTTGAAGTGTGTGTGTGCGCCTGCGCAAAGTCGGAAAGAAACGACAAGCACTGAAATGAAATGTCAGCGAAGCGTCAAGTAGATCTCTCAAATCAAATCATAATCGTCTGACATTCACACGAAGAATGTTCGAGGGTGAAGCGGGGAATGTGAGTTCCTTGGGTGCACTAGATCTACTCTAATCTGCCAACAAAGACGTGAAAGAAAACACTCACAAAACTGAGCATCTGTGTGCATGAGTGACAATGTTGGTTGTATCAATGCAACACCAGAAACACGTTTCACACTGATTCCTAGGGACAATGTAGACTCTACTGGTTTCTCCGCTTGACTCAGGACTTGAAACCCCCGAACTTTTTGCCTTTTTGTGAACGTGACCGGATCTCACTGCGCGTGCGCACACACCTGCTGCAGCATCTGCTGCTGCTGGAGGTTGAACTGCTGCTGCTGGTAACGCGACTGGTGGCGGTTTGGCTGCGAGGCGCTGCGACTCGCCATCTGTTAGTCACGTGATGCGCGAGTTTTAATCACGTGGTGCGCAAGGGAAAGGTCACGTGCATGAGAGATCAGTAGTACGGGCAGATCCAAGAGGCGGGGGCTCTGGCTTTGAAAAACATGGAAATTTACGTTCTGAATACGTATCAAATTTTGCCAAAAGAATCTTGTAAATACCCCACTTCTCGACCCGCGAGAGATGAAGGACTCAACTCTGCTGATGCTTGGAGCGGGTAAAGCCAATCACACGTGAATGTGCAACTCGAAACGTCACATTCTGGTACACGCGAGGAAAATGGAATTCCACACATCAACAAAACAGGTGCGTCACTCTGGGGTGATCTAAATTGTCGCTCACGCTCGAGTAGGAGCTGCCGCCATTGCCGTTGTTGCTGTACTGGTTGGACTGCGGCTTGACGACGGCGGTCGGCTTGCGGCCCCCGGCCCCGCCGCGCCCGCTCTCTTTGCGCTCCCCGTGGCTCAGGTTCACCATCGCGAACGGCGGGAGGCGGTAGCCGCGGCCGGGCGAGCAGCGCAGCGTGAGGCCGCCCGCGAAACCCTCGTCAAACACGATGTCGTACATGCTCTCCTCCTCCTTCCGACCTGCAGCCAAATGGAGGCGTTGAGGGGGAACTTCGCGTGGATCGGAAAATTCAGTGCGCAAACCAGCACAGTCAGTGAATAAACTGTCGGGGTGGAAGGAGGGTGGGTCTACCCGAGCAGGAAGTAAACGGGGAAGCTGTTTGCGTAAAAGTAAGGAATGAGGGAAATTCTTCCTCGCATGATAAACGGCGCAAGTTTTGACGCCTCGACCTCTGCGTACCTGGAGAGATCCCGATGACTGTGCCGCGCATGCCCAGCGGGACGCTGAAACCCTCGCGCACGTTCACGACGCGGTCGTACAGCTCATAGGTGGCGCTGTGGTCCGGAATCAGCGACGTGGACGCCTCCAGCGGCTGCAGAGAGTTGGACGCCGAAAACCTCAGAGTCCACCCAACAATAGGCTCTCTGTGTGTGTGTGTGTGGGGGGGGGGGACAGGGCTTCCTTGTCGATTTGTGAAGGGAGCTACAATCAACTGTGTCAACGGAGAAAGAGGTGGCCACATCCTTGGTTCGCCTCAACGTGCACCGGGCTTGCCTTGTTGGAAATCGTGCACCTGACTCGCAGTTGCCCAAGCGAGTTCACACAGCACCAGAGAGCGTACCGTGCATTGAGGACGCACCTTGCAGCAACAGTTGACCCCACTTACCCGGTACAGCAGGTGCGGTCTGACTTGCATCTTGACGTTTTTCTTCCTCTTGTTGCTGCGCTCCTTCGTTCTGTCCATCTGCTTCTCGATCTCCTTGACGACGAGCTCGTCGAGCGTCTCGCTGCCCTGGGTGACGCGCTGCGCAGACGACGACGGCAGCGCCTTGATGAACTCCCTCAGCTCCCGCACTTTTGCGCTGCAAACAGAACTTCGTCTCAAGCAACGCTCACACGGGACACGTCATACGTTGTGTCACTGTACAAACCAATGAGCGCTGTGTTGCAAGACGCGTCCTGGGTCTGTGCACACTTGTAGTGCAACTTCGTAGTGAAATGAGAAGGTACTGACAGTGATGTGTCGCGCTGCCTGTGACACCCAATCATGTGTCGATGATAATCAACATGTCAGTGGAGAAACAGGCTGGAAGTGGGGCTGATTGGGATGAGGTGACGTCCAACATCCGGAAGCACCCAAGTGCTCTACCAAAGTGGCAGAAACGACTCGTCTCAAGCACCCTTTTTGTCTTGTCTCGAATGCAGGTATCAGTGGAGTGAGAACGAACCCATCTTCAAAGATGTCGTCCTCGAAGTAGCAGTCCTCGTTCTGGTATTGACTCATGAAGTCGAACAGCTCCGGAAACCTGCAACACGGAACGGGTTCGTGAAGCTCAACAAGAACACTTGTCAGGGTTGACACGCGCCGTGGCGATGCAACAGGAGTTTGGACGTATTTTGATCACGTGAGCCCGCGTGAAATTTTTTGCTCCTCAGCACAATTGCTGGAATTCGCTGCCGAAGAGACCTGGTGTGGGAAGATTTGTCAGGTGACAACACGTTCACTTGCTTTTGTCACACACGCACACAAGCACGCACACACACGCACGCACACTACTCACTTCTGGATGTACTCCGAGACGCACTGCAGCGCGTTGGTCGAGTAGAGCCACTGGTCGTCGACGCGCTTCGTGAAGCCGGCCGCCTCCTCGTTCTTGGCGTTCGACTTGAGACTCAGACCGACGTTCATCTGCAACAGCGCGACGTCGGCGTCAAACTAGTGTACAAGTGGTCAATACAAATTGTGAAACATCAACATCCAATCAGAGAAAAGAAGCGAAGAGAAGTTCGCAAGTATGTGTTTTTGTTCAAATTTGGGGACTTTGTACAAGAACCATGGGGCCTGAACGCTCTGCAGTATTTCCCCAAGTTCTCATTTCTTCTGTGTCTTGAAATCTGATTTCAAAAGTGATGACTGACACCTCCCACTCGGACAAGTGGTTCTTGTGCACCACAACAGTTCCCTTCTTCTCGGCTTCAGCCTGCAGAAGTGTCGTACCTTGGTGCCGCCCCCCGGTTTCTCCTTGCTGCCGCGGGTGATGAAGACGGTTCCGGTGATGCGCGACAGCAGGAACCCGTTGATCCCGAGACGCTGCGCCACCTGGTACCCGGGCATGTAGTTCAGGGACAGGTTCTGAAACAATCAACACTTTTATGTTTTGACTTTCCTGAACAAACACGGAAATTGTTCTTGATGTTCTTTTGTGTTGTAAGTGATGGGGATGGGTCCAATGGACTCTCTGCATCCTGATGCGGAAAGGACATGGAGATGTAATCGCACCGCCATCTCTTGAGGTTGAAGGGCGGATGAGTGCTGTGCCAGACATCAACAATGGCACAATAGAAGAATGGTTCACAGCAGGGCAAAATGTTTGGGATGGGTGTGTGTGCACGCGCCACACACGCTTGCACAAACACCCACACAAACGCACAAAATACACACGCACCACACACACACACACACACACACACACACACACACACACCTGTTCTTTGCGCATGATGTGCTCGAAGTTGGGCTCCTCCTGCACAGTGAAGTTGACGCGGATCCGGCCGTCGTTCTTCGGGTCGATGTCCAGCACCTAAAGTTACCCGTGAAGTCAGGTTTTACAGACCGAGAAATACGAGGCCTGAATCGTTTGAAGCCCAACTGGCATCCGTGGGTGGAGACACACACAGGGTATGCAGGGTAACGAATCAGTTTCACACAACTGTGATGGAGGGTACACCGCGCAAGCCCCGCCCACACCCTGCCCTGCTCACTCACGCCTCCCCACCCCCACGCCGTGCATCGTTCCACGTTCCCAAGTGAGGACCCGTGGACCCTGCCCCGCCCGGTCCGCGTGCTCACCTGCCCCATGCAGCCGTAGTGCGGAGAGCCGAGCATGAAGACGTCGGAACCGACGGAGAAGAGCTCGTCCAGCGTCCGGAACTGCGTGAAGGTCGGATCGTGCACCGCGATGTCCTGCCGCTAGAGGGAGACACAAGTTCGACGTGGACATCACTTGCCATTCACAACTAACATTTCGTCTTCAGGAAATTTGTGCCCCCCCCCCAACGAAAACGATGAAAATGCTATCGCACAAACATCCCACGCCGTGATTCCGCGGAAGACGTTGACTTTGCAAGATTTTTGTGAAACTGACAAAGAACTCGTGTGTGCACGCAGTGGTGATACGAATAGAGCCTTTTCGGAAACTGCGTGGAAGTGGGCTGTAAAAAACATTTGCTCCGTAAATTTTGCGCGAATGTTTTGTTGACTTTTTCATTTTGAGTTCCAAAGTGGAGACGAGCCCCTTGGGGCCCCCGACCACACCCTGACCCCGGCCCTCGGAGAACGCGTCGGCTCCTGACCTTGACCGTGGCCTGCAGCGCGTACGGCGTCGAGTGCGGCGACCACTGCTTCTCCAGCGTGATGTTGCCATGGTTCCCGCACACGTACTTGCGCCCGCTCATCGCGCATGCGTACAGCAGCACTTCCGTGCGCCCGATCTCCACGCCGCGCCGATCGTGGTACCTGACAGGGACAGAGCGGTTCGTTTCTTGGAATTTGCAAACGACTTTGCAAACGCTCGTTCTTACTTCAGGGTGATTTAGAGAATTTCAGCTTCAATGTCCGTCACAACCTGACACATGATGAATTCGGAAGTTCTGAAGTTCTGAAATAGACCACCAGATCCAGCACCCATCGAGTCTGGTGACACTCACTCATTGACGATGTTTTGAGTTTCCCTCCTCACTTTCGACATCTCGAAGTTGTCCAGAGCTTCGTACTCGATCTCGAACTTGTTGGACCCGCTCGACCCGTGCGACTTGCGCGGGCTGTGCTGTTCCTTGATCTTGTATCTGAAACAACGAACACACACATGGTCAGTGCTGACTCATGTGCCTTGGCAAATATCACGCGACGATGCTTCCGCAAATCCATCCGTCTTCCAGGTTCACATCGTGTCCACACTTTACGTTCCTGAAAGGCGTGCGGTCTCACGCATCAGACAACCGCACGATCTTGCGCATGCGCATTTGGTGTGAACAGGGTGACGCGACTCACATCCACTCCCCGTCGGTGCAGGAGACGACGCGCGCCTCGACGAGGTGCGGCCACCCGACGTACAGCGTCTTCCCGATCAGCTCCTGCGCCACCTGCTCCAAGTCCTGCGAAACCGCCGGGAAATCGGGCGAATCAACAACCGCCAGGCAATCGGGCAAACAAACAACAGCAGATTCGGGCAACAAACAGCCGTGGACTCGGGCAAGGAAACGGCGTTGCTCACCGGCGTCAGCTTGGGTGTGATCTGCAGCATCATGTTGTCGCCGCGGCTGTTCATCTGAAACACCTTCACGCCTTCCTTCTTCAGCTTTGCCTGCAACCGAAGGTAACAATCTCACAAACGTGTCAATGCATTGCTCGGCAGTTTGTACGCGCGATACCAAAATTTGCTCTGTCAAAATGTTGCCAGCGGCAAAAAGTGGGTGGGGACCAACGGATTTGGGGGAGGGGTGAATAGATTTTGACGGCGCTTGCTCCGGCCCCGTGGTTCCACCCTGAGCTGACAACTTCCGGCGGCGAGGCGAGCACGCACGCTCACCGTGTGGGTGATGTGTTTGAGTGTCGGGAAGCCCGGGAAGTAGACATCGAGCTTGACGCCAGGTGGCAGCCCCGTCTTCTGCTTCTCTATCGGAACCACGAAGTGGAACTTGTTCAGCAGCGTCTCTCTGCAAACGAGACCAGGGCGAAGTCAAGTCACGTCACAACAAACAGTAATTCAAGCCCGACAAACTTTTTTTCGTGGAACCCACGAATTCGTCATTGAGGCAGCAGCCACTGAACCTGGCGCCATGTTTGTGTCCATCCGGCACCCCACGACGGAACGCACACACACACACACACACACACACTCGACTCCTGCGCGGCGGCTGTACCTGGCTCGGTGGTTGTGTATGTCCGGGAAGCTGCCGGGCAGCGAGGACGGGTAGGTGCCCAGGTTGTCCTCGCTCCACTCGTACTGCCGGTGCGGCCCGTGTCGGTTCCGCCCCTTCTCCTCGTCCGTCATCTTCGCCAGCGCAGGCTGCATCGCCTCGAGCAGCCGATTCTGAAGGACACCGTGGGTAGTTTTCGGAGAAAGTTCCCACAATTTCAAAGCGAGTGAAGATCGAAAACGAGTTGGCGTGTGGTTTGTTGGGCAAACTGAGCAAAACTTGATTGAGGACCCTGCGAGTATTTGGGACCTGTCGCCCTCATTGAGAGTCCAGGGTTACGATGCATTCAGGGAACGCGAGAAGCCTGGCGCTTCACCAGCTCAAGCGTACATACCGGTACCACAATGACACACACACACGCACACACACGCACACACACACACACACACACACACACACACACACCTCGTCGATGAAGGGGATGAGCACGACAGCCTCCCACTCCTGCATCTTCCCGTTCAGATCGAGCTCGAACTCGACCGGGTAGAAATCAAGCACCGGAGACGAGTCGTTGATCATCAGCGCCTGTGTCGAAGTGCAAGATTCGTGTCAAGAATGATGGATAACCCAGCGACACCACCCAAGAGGGTCCATTTTCATGACGTTGACCAAGAATGCTACGCATAAAAAGCGTGTGGTCACACAATCGTTCGTTGTTCATAAATGGTCAGTGACCATCGCTGTTCATTTAAAAAGACAATTTTGTTTTCAAACGGGGGTGTTGGGGGGGGGGGGGGGGCGGGGGGTTGCGCCAGTG
>JAAUXT010110404.1_pt1 | contig 35018 bp, 42 predicted proteins | sample 7278171 | NCBI WGS metagenome assembly JAAUXT01 (sample SAMN14350112, study PRJNA611818) | marine sediment metagenome | isolation source: surface marine sediment (1.8m) | place: French Polynesia: Moorea | collected 2018-08 | reverse complement strand
AGACACACAGACAGACAGACAGACAGACAGACAGACAGACAGACAGACAGACAGACAGACAGACAGACAGACAGACAGACAGACAGACAGACAGACAGACAGACAGACAATAGTTAATTTTTCTCGTCTCGAGCAAGTGAAAGGCACAAGGAAACATTTGTGCTTTCGTAAACGGGTGGGTTGAACTGCTCACAAACTTTACTGTTGCAGCAACAAACAGGTGCATTGTTGCGTCTCTCCATCTTGTGCGCCGTACCTTGTTCCTTGACAGCAAAGTTGACGATGCAGGCCTTGGTGGAGACTTCGGGCGCGTAGTGCGGGTTCGGCAACTTCGTCGTGATGTAGAAGCGGAAGTCTGGGTTGTATTCCACTTCCTTGTCGCCCAACCGCAGCATCGGCACACCACCTGGTGCGGGCAATTTGAATGTTTAGTACGAGGGAGATCCACAAAGTCCGGTTCGTCCCTTCGTCATTTCAAAACAGGTCAGCAAAATTGAACAAAAATAAGTCTGCAAGTACTTTGCATCATGATCTTCACACCTGGAATAAACATCTTAATCAAATGGCAATTTAAATCATCAAATTTGTAGTCTAAAAAGTCTTTGTATTCTACAATTGGCTATTAATTTTGTACAGCAGTTAACCTCAGTACAGAGAAGACAAGGCAAATTTAATAGCTGAAAGGACAATTGATACCAATTTAAATGCTTAATTACTGAATATTCAAAGACTATTCAATTTTGACAAATGATTGAAATGATCTTTGGTGCCTTTTCTTTCTGATGGTATGGGCAAATGGGAGTTGAAACCTGAGGAACACACTCGAAATTAGTGACGAACCGGACTTCGTGGATCTCCCTCGTATGTGGCTTAAAATCCTTCATTCACAGTTTCAGGCAGAGATAGAAATCAACAAGGTCAACACACAAGATGATGCCCGCTGCAAATCCTTCCGCCCGAATAAAACCAACAGCGAAAAGATGTGTGTCTTTGAGCGGAATGTGAAGTTTTGCAACATTTCGGCTTGGATACTTTTGGAAAGAACTTCGTGGTCATATGGAGACGTATGGCAGTGAGAATCCCCCGAACCACACAGACCTATCTTGATGATGGCCTTGTTGAGGATGGGATCGAGTGACGCGTCAAGCGTTTCGTGCACGTTCTTTAGCAGAACGGGCAGCCCATGCTGCACTGCCACCTCCAGTGTCTTCATGTAGTTAGCACTCTCCAGGTCGATCTCGCGCAGACCCTGCATCAGACCAGAAGTGTGTGAGTGAGACTCATCTCACTCAGCAAAACACAGAAAACGGGCACTTTTTGTTGGGCGAACAGGCTGCCACTTGTCTCGACTCATGCTCCTCTGTGTGTCGGCTGTCAATTCTATTGACCCTTCTCCGTATTCGGTCTGGATCACAGTTTCAGCTCATTCTTACTCTCTCCCTCTCCATGTTCTTGATCCACTTGGTCGCCTGGCCCTGCGGGTCGATCATGAGGGGCCAGCGCCGCCCGCGAGTCACGACGACGCCGTTCTCCGTGCTGAAGGCGTCGCTCGGGAGACCGCCCAGGTTCCAATCGCGCACCGTCGTCTGCTTCACCATCAACTCGCAGAAGTCGAAGTTCGGGCTGCACGGCACCCCCAGCTTCAAAATCTGCGATCGAAGACAAAGCTTCTCTTTCGGTTCAATTTTCCAATGATAGCCTCTGACGAAAAGCAAGATTGAATCACAAGTTCATCGTGCATGTTCTGAAATTGATGGACGAAGTGGGTCCGAAAATCTGGTTGGAAGTTGGCTGGAGGAGTGCAAATGAACGTGCGAGTCGGCACTGACCTCGGCGAGCCACTGTTTCCTGACGAGGTCTTCCCTGTAGTTGAAGAGGAACGGCCCCACGTACGACATGAAGGCTGCAGCAATCAACACGTCTCCGATCAGGAATCCCATTTTCCCGTCTAGTTCCTGCACAAATACAGCACAATGGGTAACAAGTTTGGAGAACCGGTGCAAAAATTAGCTCTCCTTGTCAGGAGAAAAGCTTACAACTGGACTCAAGGTCAGGGCCAATTTGAAAAACCAGCTGATCCGTACACACACGCACGCCCTCTGCACGCACTCACACGCACGCACCTGGACGGTGTTCTCCCAGCGCGCGCGCTCGTCGGCGAGGCCGCTGACGAGTTTGGAGGCGCGATCGAGCATCATCTCGGTGTGCTCCGCCTTGCGCCGCAGCTCCTCCTTCTGCACCAGCTTCTCGTCGTACTGCTGCTTCAGCTCGGCCATCTTCGCCTCCACCTGGCGGCCATGCAGCGCAAACGGGAACTCAACCAGGATTCCACCGGGGTCCAGAGCGGGACTTTGCTTTGGTTCTCACGTGAAGATTTAAATGCCTGAATGGACCCGAGTCTGCTCTGTTGAGCGACCACGTCAACACTAACGGACCAAAGAAAGAAAGCTCTGATGTGAACGCACCTCGGCGAGTTTGTCCTTGGCCTCCTGCAGCTGCGCCTGCTTCTCGTTGAGCTGCGCCATCGCGGCGTTGAGTCGCTGCCGCTTCGGCTCCACGACACGATACACCCGCCCGTACACCTGCACAACACGTCAGTCCCCTCAGAATCAACTTTCCAATTGAGGGCTCTTTGAAACGAATCCGGTATCGGGGTCCAGACAAATTGACTTCAAGGCGCTGAGTCAATCTCATCTTTACGCTCTCACACTCACGCACCTCCATGGCTCGGACCCACATGCAGAGCGACTTGGCGGCGGACGACACGCGCCCGATGATGTCGGGCTGGAAGTCTGGTTGCACGCAGTACTGCCCGATCTTCTTGAGTACGCGGTCGCTGATGTTGTCCTTGTCAAAGTTCATCAGTTGCTTGATGAAGTTCGGCTCACCTGTTCGTGAGGGAGAATCGGCAGTCAGAAAACAATCAAAAGTGGTTGAGGTTGTCTTTAACTTTCCGCGAGTCAGTTTCAAACAACAGACAGGGCAGAAGTCATATGTCCACTGAAGGAACATCGTGACAAATTTGGATTTGAAACAGCTCTTGTTCGGACTTCAAGCTTTATTCTTACTTGAGATTAGCTTCTTATTTGTGATGCAAAACTTAAGTAGAACGGGTTCTTCAAGAAGCGATTTCTTGGATTCCACCCAAGTGTCGTTCACGCCTCAGGAGGCGGGCGCCGGGAGCGCCTCGGCTGTTCACCTAGCTGTCGCTTCGCCTCTGCCCACGTCGGCTCGTTGCCGCGCAGGATCATGACGGCCTCCAGCACCTTCTCAACGAGCGCGGGCGGCTTGCCGTACGACTTCACCTCGCCCACGTCCTTCTTGTTCAGCGCCTCCAGAGCCTGAGGACACAGGTCGTTATTGCACTAACTTACGCCAACGGAGAAGCACAGGAAATCTTGTTCTCAGGAACCTTCTTTTGGAGGCTTTCCTGTTTGAGCGGCACCTGCACGGAGTCGTCACAAGCCACAAACCTCGCTGAAAACTGGGAAGTTGCAAAAGGTCCAACGTAAAATACGAATAAACTCAATAAGCATGAGCAGGCGTGTTCTCAGCGTTGAGAATGCAGGACCTAAAATTTAAAGCACGACTTGAACGGACGAAGCGGGGTGCCTGTCAAAACTTTTGTTCTAATTCAAACCACACAGCCTGAAAACAAAGCTCAACCTGCAAGATTACAGAATACCTTGATCACGAAACAACTGTCAAAAGACTACAAAACGAACTGCTTCACCTGCTGTTCGGGTCTTATCTTGAAAATGAAAGCTTCAACCAGTTGAGGTGGTCTGGATGGGATGGGTAAGTTGCAGGACTGAGCTCCAGGCATGCTGCCCCCACAAGCCGGGTTCGGTCTGGGTAGAATTGGCGCGGATTTGAGTTTCTGGGGCCTCACTGAGTTGCCTCTGCGCCTCGGCCCAGCTCGGCTCGCTGAGTCGCAGGGTCATGACGGCCTCCAGAACGCGCTCGACGAGCACGGGCGGCCGCTTGAACGAGCGCACTTCCACCAAGTCCTTCTTGTTCAGAGCCTCCAACGACTACATTTTCCAGATGCCGTGCAAGTTCAGGAAAAAATATCAAAAGCTGCGTTGATGCTATTTTTTTTAAACCAACTGTTTGTATGCTGTCAAAAAAGTCGGAAAGGTGATTGTGAACGCAGACTTCAACAAAATTTACTAAAAAGTCCAGCTGTACCTGCACACAGTATGACAAAACACCAGAAGACTTCCAAGCCTCACAAACCCTGGTCACACACACACACACACACACACACACACACACACACACACACACACACACACACACAAACACACACAGAGTGTGTCCAAGCTGTCCATTGCGGCCCGAATTATTCACGTTCAGGTAACATTTTCTGCCCGACAAACGACAGAACACTCTCAACCTTTCTGACCCAAAGCAAGTCATCGGCAACGATCTGCCCCTGTTCAGGTCAACAGTGCAAGCCGGACTGGACCGTTCACTGGTGCAGGACATCCCGAACAGGACGTGAAAGTTTCGGGACTGAACGTGAACGTAAGGACGGCGCTGTCGGTACTGACCCGCATCGCCTCCTCGAGCGCCGGGATCGCCTCGTCCAGGTCGTGCTGCGCCAGGTCCGCCATGTGGCGACACTTCACCTCCTCCTCGGCGATCTTCTCGCTCTTCTGCGTCACCGTCTGAAAGACACGCGGCGCAGTCACGACCCGCGCCAGTTAGCAGCTGGTGTGTTTGTCTGATTTTTGAACAAAACAACCGACTCAATTTTTCGTGCCGGACTATTCGTCCACAACCGTGCTGTCTGTTGGTGTCTGCGGGTGCAACTAAGAATGAGAACTACATGAGGGAGTGGGAACATTTGGGAAAGAAACGGGACACAAAGGTGCAACGGCCGTGTGGTGGTGAGTGGGAGGAGCGACAGGAGACTCAGGGTCCTGAAACATGACCACTGTCGGCTACGAAGCAGTTTCTACGCAGAAAACCGACATGAAACGTCAGGATTACGAAAGTGCAAAAATGTTCGTGTACATTCAAAAACTAAAGACCAGAACTAAACAACACAGAGGCTGTCGCTGGCTGCGGCTAATCTTGTACCTCAATATCTCTCTGTATGTAATCGATGTGCTGAATGCACAATTTATAATAGAACAAAACGATTGTCAGTTCAAAGATCAAATGGTGTTAAATGCTGGGATTAAAACACACTGGTGTGTGGACAAATGTTGTCTGATGTGTTGATCTGCACAACAAAGGCAACGATATGTGCTCTGGTCTGTTATGGTCTTCAGAAGACATCAAAGTTTTCCTAATTACACCAAACTGTTCAAATCCTTATCATTGAATTGGTTCTGTAGAAGGTCTAAAAACCCAAAGGTATTGTCAGCGAAAAAAAAGTCGACTTTGAACATTGCACAGCGGACAGTTTCAGTACACGGAGGTCAGACGTCTCCATGAAATGCAAAAACGCTGGGTACCTCAGCCCCCTGCCCTCCTCTTGTTCTGATACCCAGACCCCTGAGGTCTCGCGGTAACGCAACACCGGAATCGATCGCCTTCTCAAATGTATCGCTCGCGCAGGTTGAGATGTTTGTACCTTCTGCTGCTCGTCGGCCTCGCGCTTCTGCTGCACGATGACGACGAGGTACTCCTCGCACTGCTTCTGGAACTGCGCCACCTTCGTCCGCACCTCCTGTAGCACAGACGGCGGAAGCGACGTGTCAGATACGCACAACAATCAGGGCAAATTTACGAACACCCTGACCGCTGGTCACTGGTCGTCCGGAGAGTTGTCAACTTGCCTCAGCAACTTTTTTTCAGATCTCTCTTGCCAATTGAGTTCCCGCAGTTCTTGTTCCTTTTCGGACTCACTGTCCAAAGCATTGTTTGCCTCATGATGAAGAAATCTGTCTCGCACACTTTACCCCCAACGGTAGTTTCGGACAGAGCACAACACCTTCACAACGTCCGACAAAAAATCTTTGGCCCTGGGAAAGCCCCCAACATCCCAACCCTCCACCATGGCCGGTCTGTTCCAGCTCTGCAGTAAAATTCCACGCCGTACCCCGAGCTCATGGGACATGAGCTGCACTTTGTCGCGCGTCTCGTCGATCTTGCTCAGCCCGTTCTTCAGTTTGTTGGCGGCGTCGCTCAGTTCGCGTCGCTTCTCCTGGTACAACCTGCGCAACAACCCGATGTCAATCAGCGTGAGGCCAACGAATCATCAGTGATATGGCCCTGTCCGTGACTGCATCGTGGTGGATACGCACTGTTTGTATCCGGCGACGAGCTCCAGGTAGTTGGTGGGAGTCACGTAGTTGTGGCGTCGCATTTCCGCAAACATGCGGCGCGAACACGTCTCGACCGACTTGTGCATCAGAGAGAAAATCTTCGCCACGGAAGGCTTCAGCTTCGTCTGCAGTGACACGGTGAAATTTAATCAGGAGCACATCACAGGCTAAATTTAAGTTTGTCACTCCAACTCTGCCATTGAACTGTCAAAAATTTTCCAGCAGCATGACCAGCACGTTTTGGACTTCGTACAGACAAGAGTTTTGTTGCGGCCAGAAATGACAAGTTGGTGACGGTCCCTGACAGTGCAAAGTATCTTTGTGGCACAAAACGGCGGAAAGTGCAAACAGGCGAAAGAAAAAAGAGTTTGACGCACCTCTTCGTCCGTCGCAAACTGCATGTCCTCGAGGTACCTGTCGGCGACCTCCAGCAGCGCCTCCTGCGGCCACTCGCTGAACCAGTCGATGGTGGTGCAGTTGACGAGTGACGGGAACATCCGGATCCGGTTCCTGCAACACCAGCCTGTACTGTGCAGCCGCAGCAGCGGCAACAGCAGCATCACAAGTTGCTGCTGTTGCCTGCATGGCAGTGGTGGCGTGGGTCGTCGAATGCCGTCAGACCAACATTCTGGTTTTGTGTTCTGGACACGGGTTGTGCTTTCCCTGACGACAACAACTCGACTCACACCAGCACCCATCAATCTGTACATTGATAGCAAGACACCAGTGACTTCTTCACCAGCGATACACGATCTCGTGATTTCGCAAAATGAGGGTTTCAATTTCTTGACAGCTGTCATAGCGAGCACGGTCTGACCTGAAGACCTCTCCGACTGGAGACATGCCGACAACAACATGCAGGTTGGCGCGGACTCTGTCGATCAGATACGTGAACATGGCCTGACTCGTGTCTTCAATCCCGTCCTTCTTGCCGGCGTCCGCCAGTGCGTTTCTCACCTGTGCAATAAAATACATGTCGTCATTCAGATTTTTGTCATTGGTTGATGACAATTTTGCAGTGGACAGAGAAGCGAGAAATCCACTGCATGAACCTCTTGCAATTCCTTTCAATCATCCTTTTTTCTTTCACTCTTGGAGTTTGGTCGTTTTTGTTGTCAGCTCGAGCGGAGTCTCGAGACTGGGGGACTCTAGTGCTCTGGTAACACGCACCTCCTCAAACTCGTCGGGTTTGTAGAGGTTGGGCACCTCCCCGGAGCTGAGCACGTTGTTGAGGTCCTCCATGAAGCTCTCCTCCTGCACCTGCGTGTCGACGAACAGGAACACCGTCTCCTTGTTGTCCACACCCGCCTCCCAGTACAGCCGCTTCAGGTCTGAAGCGCAACACGTGCGAGTCGATCATTTACCGTGCGAACACAAGACATGCGTTTTGACAGTCTGAGTCCTGAAGCGAGTTGCCTTTCGGCCACTGGAAGACCCCTTCCCCCTCACAGCACTCCGCTGAGTTTCAGTTTCACATGGGTGCAAAAGCAGACAAATTTTTCGACAACTTTGCTCCGGAAGAAACTGTCATGTCTTCTGACGCACTGCAGAACCATGACTACAGCGAACACTTTCTCTTCACCGTAAAATGGCCCAAGTTTGTGTGAAGGTTTTTTCGGGTTGTTTGGTTTCTTAGCTGCACACAAATAAAGTTCTGTTTTTGGCTCAATCGCAAAGCTGCGCTGTAGCATGCCTGCGAAAGCCCCTGGAGTCTCAGCGTCGTCGCGCACGACTCCATCGTTCAGAGAATTTCTCTCAACACAAAAGAGTCCGCACCTTCCCTGAACTCCTGTTTGCGGTAATGCTTGGTGACCTCGATCTGGAAGGTGCTGTAGTCGCAGATGTGGGCGGCGAGGCGGGTCAGCGACTGGCGGCCCGAGCCGCCGATCCCGACGAGCAGCATGTTGCCACGAGGCTGGCGGATCACGCGCACGATCTTGCACACTGCAGTGACAGGTCATTTCACTGTGTATTCCCCCAAATGAAGCATTGATTCATCCAAATGTAACAACAAGACTGGCAGCTAGAGTCAACGAGGTGCAAAGTCCGATCCAAACCTCAAGGACAAACGCAAAGACTGACAACCTGCCCTGCTTGTCCGAATATGGTGGAGCTTCATTGATCACTGATGTTTCTTGATTCAAATTGTCTTGTTCTCAACGATCAGCACACACACACACACACACACACACACACACGCACACGCACCGACTGCGCCCCGCCTCACCGTGTTCGATAGCGTCTCGGAAGAGCACGAGGTCCATGCGCACGACGCCGGGAGACGCGTTGTACTCGTCGAGCACGTCCGCCATGTGCTTCTTGAGCGCCGCCACGTCCTGCAGATCCTCGTAGACGCCGTCCGCGCTCATGAAGTCCCCTGCAAGCGTGACTCCAGTCATTCAGATTCCAGTGACTGCGAAGCCATCTTCCGTGGGAAGTGGATCTTGTCACCCTGCGCATGGGCTGTCGCAATAGCCAGGTTCGGCAAACATAACGGGTCGACGTACGCCTACACATAGACGTAGAATCTCACCCTGCAGGACATAGTACACCCAACAAAATGTTTTTGCAACAATTTGCCCTCATACCTCTTTGTCACTGATTGGAAAGAGACTCTCATTCTAATGTAAGAAAGCACAAAACTAACACTTCTTGACAGAACATCATGTTCTTGTATATCCAAAAAGAGCACTTTTTGGGGTCCTTGTCCCCAGGGGGTGAGATGGTACATCTATGTTCACGCGTACATCTACGTTTCGTGTTTGCCGAACCTGCCTTATGCAAGGGCAATCACGAAGACCAAGAATACGACAGACGACCCTTTGCACCCAAAAAGACCTCCCATTCCTGGAGTTGCATGAATCCAGCCTGGATTTCCTCCAAACTTGCGCAAAGGCCATGGCCTGACTGGCAACAACCTGTGCTGACGTCGTTTGCACGCACTTTGGGTTGTCAGGAAAAGGAAATAAATATGCACCCATAGCCGCGGTGGATCAAGGCGCGCGGTCACTGATCCCTGCTGATCTCCGAACAATCAATCTGCCACCAACCGTGTTCGAATTTGAAAAGAAACCCCCTCCACCCCCACTACTTTGGTGAAAAACAGGTTCCGCATTTGAAGGTCAAATTGACAAGGTTTGGTCACAGTGGATTTGCTTTGAAAACTGGGACAAACAAGCGGTACTCGGACCTGCAACCACAACACGCAAAGGACAAACATTTCATGGCCAGGCTCCTTTTGATTTCAGATAAAAACTGCAGAAACAAAGCAAAACTGACCAGTTGAACAAGAATGTGATAAAATAGAATAATTTGGCCGTATGTTTCATTTTGTGTGGACTTCAGGCGCACAAGTTGGACATTTAAACTTTTTTCAAAAAAAAAAAAAAAAAAAGAAAAAGAAGATCAAAATCAAAACCAGTCGGCAAACCAGATCCACTTCAGAAATGTTCACGGCACAAGAGTACTATTTTTGTTGACACTGAACATCTCCAACCCATGATTCGCACTTTTTCCTGACACTGCAACCAAGCAACCGCTTCAACCATTGTTTGATTGCAATTAACACCAGGAAAGGTATTAGCGTTCATGCTTGAGCACGTCCACACATTGACACTGACCAACTCCAACCAATCGCGTGCAACGCGCTGAGTAGGGAAAGCGCGACAGCTGAACGTGTTGCAACTAATTAATGAACGAACTGATCTCCGTTTTCACACTTTGGGCGCGCGGTGTCAATAGGGCCGCGTCTCGTCGCTAATGAGGAGCGTTGCTAATTGTCCAACGCGCAGCAGCGTCGCATCAGACCGAACATATCCCAAACACTGGAGGCTTCCGACATTCAGTTCCTACTGACGCTCGCCATCGGACGCACGTTGTGGCCAGAAGTGGAAAAGTTCTCTGACTCTCACAGTCCAAAATTCAGCAGGATTCAGTTCGCTCTCGAAGTCGAAACCTTCAGACCGTTTTCTGAGGCACACAGTGATTTGTTCAGGAAAAGGACAAGTGTTTCTCCGCCAATTTGTCAAGCTCGTACATCAAGATGTCCGAAAAGGTAAGTTGACAACATTGCGAAGTCGTGCAGAGATGTGAGGAAACTATCGACCAGAAAACGACAAAGTTTCGGATCAATGAAGAAATGAAAAAAAGCTCGATTTGTTGATCGGACCATTCTTCAAAATTTACGAATTCCAAGGGAAACGAGCACATTATTCTTTTCGACGAATTGCTTTGAAAAAAAACCTGTCGTGTCGTCTGACATTCGAAAGCTGGGAAAGTGTTATTTGAAACCAAACGAGCAGACAACATCCAGGCACAAACCATACACTTTTCGACCGCACTTTTCGACTTTTCGGTGATTACGTACTCACGGTACTGGGCAAGCAAACAGAAACAACGAAACATTGAAGCAAGAAAGCGTGTGTGTCTGATGAAAACAACCCAATTTCTACTTCCAGAAAAGCCCACGCCAAGACCGGTCGGCTCAGAACGGAAAGAAATCCGGAAAGCCCAAGGTCCTGTTCGACAGTCGGGTCGACAGGGCTGCGCACCAGAAGGCAGACACGCAGGAGGCTCCCTCGACATCCGTCAACACTTCGACGCCAGTGAAAGGCTCCCCCTCGGCATCTACATCAACCCTGATGCTCAGTCCGATCCACGCCCCAGTGGTAGGATTCCCGGGGTCACCTGTTTACGTCCCTGGATCACCCGTTCACGTGCAGGATTCTCCAGGACCGTCAGGATCCCCAGCTGCTCGAAGTGCGTCGGAGTCATTTCACCTCACACTTTCCGACCTGAACGAGATGTTCCCTGAACAAGCGCCCCGCCCCAGCTTCGAGCTGCCGTCTGACTACGTGCCGACGTCACCTGTCTATCCGGGGCCGGAGCCCGCCGCTCAGGAGCCCGTCGAGAAGAAGTCGCCGCAGTTCTCTGCCCAATACTCCCCATTCTCGGGTGAACAGGATATGTCAACTTCCGTCATATATTGTTTCCCAATTCCCCAGAAACCAGGCGACCCCCTGTGGGGGTTCTACCACGAGCAGGAGTTGGAGCGCAGAGGAATCAAACGCAAGGTGACGTACCCCGAGGATGAAGAGTCGTCAACCAAGAAACGCAGGGTGCATGACGTCTCCCAGGAAAACCAGGCACAAGTTCCCGAGCAAGACGCTTCCCTGGGCGACCAGTCGGGCCATATCGCTCCCGATCAAGACAACCTGGGTGACCAGTCGATCTATCTGGCTCCAGCTGACGCTGACGCTTCCCAAGATCAGTCGTTTTACCTCGTGCCCGCTGACATGCTCGGCCAGGACCAGGACTCGTTAGAGAGCTGGTCGTCTGAATCTGGCTACCACACCGATTCCATGAGCGAGACCGAGGCGGACCAAGAACCAACGGTCGAGTACGGGGAGGATGACGACGAGGCGACGCTGCAGGGAGACGAGCCTGAGGACGAGGCGACGTTGCAGGCCGGACCCAACGAGGAAATGCCGCAGGACGACACTCACCACGAACAAGAGGCCGAAAACGAGGCAATGGTGCAGCACAGGGAGGATGATGATGACTACGACCCTGATGACTCCATGAACATCATCTGGGACCGTATCAACTTCAATACGTCGAACTACTCAGACATCAGTGGAGTCTGCCCGCTACCAGACACAACCGACGATGACCCTCAAGCCGACTATTGAACACACGTGTTCAGAGACTGTGACTATACTCACCAAACACAGGTGGTTGTCGATTGGGACAAATGTTGTGATAGGTTTGGTCGAAGAGACTGCCCAGCTTGTCTGATAAAATCTGTACGAACGACTCCCGATCCCTGTTGTCGATCATTCTGTCGCTGAACACCCTGAAAAAGAATTTTCAAACGCTTGCGATTCGTGTTTTGGACACGGTTGATGTGCTCGTTCCTGTACAAAAGGTCGTTGCAAATTAAACATTTCTTTGTACATACGAAAAATTCCACTTGTTCCTGCACATAATTTGGTCGTTGTAAATAAACATTTCCTTGTACATACGAAAAATTTCACTTCTGTGCTCATTTCAAGAGACTGAAACACAATTCGAGCGCCGGCAAAATGGTTGTGACGACACCTCACAGACTTTCTGCCTTTCTGGTCAGGCAATGAAATCTCGCGCATTGCAAGGCCAAGCGGCGGCCCGAGAAAGAGCGGAAACCTGAAGCACTCGTGGATCCAGAGTCGCGTGATGGAGGCCTTCGTGTCGTGGAACGTCTTGTTCGCTCTCAGCAGTCCCTGGAACACCTGGAGGTGGGGGGGGGAGAAAATAATACAGCGACGTGACAGCTGTGCAACAGTGAAGTCGGTTCTCGGTTTGATTCTCAGCAAGAGTGCACGAACAATTGCTGTCAAGGAACTTCAGACAATTTTTATTACGTTCTCCGTACAGGCGCGTGTTGGTTTCTCCCGTTGGTGAAAGCAGAAACTGAAACTCTACGATATCGTGGGAGAAAACGCATTTGACAAGCCGTGCCCGTTGATCAAAAAATTCAGCACGTAAATGTCAGGTAATCTGCGTGATCTGCCTTGTGAGACAGACAGATAGACGGACAGACAGACAGGTCCTGGTGGACATGCGTGTGTGCGCAGCTTGTGTCTCTGAGCTTTGACTTACCCTGGAGATGTCCCTCAGGTTGAAAAGGTAGTGGATCTTGGTCGGGGTCGGAAGGAACTTGGACACGATGGCCTCGTACATTTCGACGGTCGCCTGCGTCATGACGTCCCCGATCGGTTTCACCTCCTCCTCGAAGTCCTGCAGCTTCTGATTGATCATCGACCCAAAGATCCGCTTGATCTGAGATTCCTGAAAACAGCAAAAGAGACAGTGATCACTGGGATCGATCAAGATTGTCTCGCAAAAAAAGTTTAGTTTTCGGTTTTTACCAAGCAACGAAAGTTGTCTCACTTGCCGTTTCTGCCGACGAAAAAACAAACTCGCCGCAACAAAGCGATCACCTTGACTTCTGCGACACGGACACTTTTGAGGTTGATCTGTGCTGTGTGTGATTGTGTATGTATGTATGTATGCATGTTTGTATGTATGTATGTATGTATGTATGTATGTATGTATGTATGTATGTATGTATGTATGTGTGTGTGTGTGTGTGTGTGTGTGTGAAAAGACAGGTTGAAAAGTGAGCGTCAGCGAGGCGCACCTGAGGGAACGTCATGTTGATGAGGTTGAAGCGGCTCTGCAGGCGGCGCGAGATGACCATCCGGCCTCCCCCGGGAGGCCCCATCGCCACCAACAAGAACATGTCCTACAACACATGCCAACTCACATTGTGACAGCCAGATTCAATTCTCTTGAGTTCCGACAGTCAAGAATGAGTCCAGAAGTCAGCATATTCATCCAATCAGTTTTTAATACGTCCTTGTACCTCGTGCCCAAGCAAGGAAACACGTTGTGCTCACAATTCCAAATTGAAAACCTCACTTTGGTGACTTTTCACCAGCTAAATCCCACGCGATCCCGCGCAATCCCGCGCCTGCAGGCGTGTACTGTACCTTGATCTGCTTGGCAACCTGCTTGAGCCGGTCGTACCAGAAGCCGTAGTCGATCCAGTGTCGGATGAGCTCGAGCGGCGGCTGTGATCCGAAGGCGTCGCGCGCCGGCATGTTAAAGTCGTCCATGAAGGCGAGCAGGCGGCGCCCGCCCGCCGGCACGTACACGCCCTTGGTGCGTTTCTCAACCCGCGATTCAACCAGATCCTGAACCATGTTCGACGACGTCTGCGCGCGCGAGAGAAAGTCGAATCAGTGAGCGTGGCATTACGAGGAAAATCACCGAAACACCTTGCACCGATGTGCAGCGTGAGGTTCTGTATAATTTCTATGTGGTGCTCTGTTTCTTGGAATTCACCGTTCTTTTATCTGCAGTTGTGTAGCAACGCGGTACCAACATCCCTTATCTGCATTGTGGAAACCTGCTCAGTCAAGCCGAGACCACAGAAAGTGCAGGAATCAAACAGACTCATGAGCTCAACGTAGGTCACCCTGCGTGAACCACAGCACGACACGGACCTGCGCGGACATGTTGAGCGTGAGCACGCTGTAGTCGGACGGGTCGAGGCGGTTGAGCACGTCCTGTGCGACGGACGTCTTCCCGGTGCCGACGGGCCCGACGAGCAGCACGGGGTAGAGCGCCGTCAGCAGGCTCTGCGTCAGGTAGCGGTAGCGCACCGTGTCCACCGTCGGCACGAGCAGCTTGTAGAACGGCGTGCTGTGGGTGCAGGATGGGAAACGCGCTCATGATGGTGAGATAGATCTATTTGTTTCTTCGCATGAAGAAGCAGAGAGAGAACTTGAAGTGAGAGAAATGTGTTCCCCATGGAAAGAAATCACTTGCAGTCTCAGAACAACACCAAACTACTGCATGAACCTCAGATCGCATTCATGCAATCAGTGGTTGCGGGTGTTTTTGTGCAGAACTCCGTTCAGCCTGGAGCTGGAATAAAACTGTCGAACCTGGGGTTGTACTTCCAGCCGGAGCGCAGCTTCTCCTCCCAGTGCACCCACGTCTTGTGCTTCGGGTCGACGAAGTACTCGTACACAGAGTCCCTGTTCGGGAAGGTCGAGCCGTCCAGCTCGCGGAAGAATGTGTCGAGTTTGCGGCGGCCGTCCTCGTCCACAGAGCCGCACAACGACCAGATGAGGCAGAACTGGAACCACAGCTCGATCATGTTGGAGAAGTTGTCCGTGTCCGCCGGGTCCACCTGCGCGCGGAAAAGAGAAGGGAACATCAGAGAAACGAACACATTGTCAAAGCTCAGATTTACCAAAGCACAAATTTCTGGGTGGGAAATTTTCACATTGTCCCGTCGGATTCTGTCTTTGTTTGGAAAGCAAAACGTGCAAGTGTGACTGTGTGTTGAGACATCCAAATGTTCACGTTCGTGCACTCAAGTCTTTTTGAGGCAACAATGCGACTGAGTGACTGACCCCGTTCTGCGGCGTGGCGAGGGCGTCGAGCAGCCTGCAGAGCGACACGACGCCGCTGAGCTCCGGGACGCTCACCAACTCCCGCACCCGGTTCTCCCGCCGGAACTCCAGCACCTTCTCCAGGTACTTGTCGAACAGACGCCTCAACTCCTCGACCAGCGCCTGCACACAGGTAACGAAGCAGCTTTTCCATGTCTGAGCACACGCAAAACTGGAAACTGTGAAGACCCGAGCAAGTTGAATTCGGTCCTTACCTTGTTCTTTTTGGCCTCGAGCCACGAGTTGACGTGCGGCTTCCAGCCGAGGTCGACGTAGTCGTAGTAAACCATGCCGCAGCGCGACACCGTCGCGGGGGAGGCGACCGCCAGGTCCTCCACCTCGAACAGCAGCGACACCTGCAGCGCACAACACGTAACTGAGCGTCTCTTCACATCACAACTGACAACATGGGTGACGGAACGCCAATTGACAAACAACTCATTCCATCGGAGTCCACGTCAACTCGACACAAAAGAACGAGTTCAACAGGGCAAGGACCGCCTTCCCCGGCAGTGCATCGAGGATCTGACCTGCTCTGGCATGGCTATGCGCTCGCCGTTGATGAGAGTGAGGATCTTGTTGTCGTCCATGACGGAGTTCATGCTCTCGATCCACAGCGTGTCGACCGGCCCGTCGAACACGAGCCACTTCTCGTCGGGCTTCTCGTCTGTGACGCGCACAGATGGGATGAAAACATCAAGTTCGAGACAAACATTTAGCAGTTGCAAAAACCATTTTCCCCGTTTTGAGGAAGAGTTCGACTTTGCAGGAATGCACATTCCACACACACGCACGCACACACACCAATACACACGCGCGAGCACGCACGCGGGCACGCACGTGGGCACGCACGCACACCCACCCACACAAACACACACGCTCGCGCACATGCATGATTTTTGTTGAACTGTTAGACACTGTTCAGTCCCATTCAAAACCCATCGCGTCTGCACACTCGCAAAAATTTCTTTGAAAACTTTGCCTCCAGTTGTTTGTTCTGACGTGTGAAACCAGCCGAACAGGCAGGTGTGCAGAAGTTTTGACGGGGCCGCACCCACCTGCGCACGTCGTTCTCATGACGCTGGACAGCACGCCGTCAGTCCACTCGTTGGTGTTGAGGTCGAACTCCCCGTACAGCTCTCCCAGAGACAGCGCCTTCGGGTTCAGCGGGAAGTCCTGAGGGCGGAACAAGAGTCCATGAAACAACCCGCCTGTCGCGCACACCACCGCACGAAAGAAACTAAGACACACCATAATGCTGTGTGAATCTTTATGAGTGAACACATTCGCACAATAATCCGTCACGCATTTCCAGAAGACATCCGAGTCTCCGTACCCTGACAACATTGAAGTTGGGGTCTCCGTCGCGCGCGAGGCGGGAGCACGCTGCCTGCAGCGTGTGCCACGACGCCGACTTGCCCGACTGCGTGGCGCCGACGATCATGGTGGAGTGGCGCGAGTTCTTGGTCTCGTACAGCTGCACCACCTTGGTGCGCGTGTGCGGCACTGTCTGCATCTGCTTCTCGCGCAGCACAGAGTCAATCGCGTCCAGCAGCTGAAGAGGGTTGGTGCAAGAATTTAGAAAAAGCTTGGTGCCAATGAAATTCATTCTTGTTCGCAAGAACTTGTCGGCGGGCTGCTGTTTTGTCAGACGGGAACAAGCGACCCCTGTTCCACTCACTACAAAATGTAACGCACAAAGGTGCATCCCACGTAAAGCACAACAGACGGGTCTTGCACAGAGTTCGCTCACCTTGCTGTTGTCAATGGCGGGGGTCTCAACGCCGGGGAACAAATCGGACATAATTCCGTTGAAGAGCGGCAAATCTACTGACGTCAGTTTCGCCACGTTCATGTCCTTCATCGACAGCAGAAGAATCTGAAAGAGAATCGGAACCAATTACAAAAAACATTTTTTCCGTGAGCTTCCGAAGTTAAAAACTCACAGAACCCCAGAGATGTCCATCACTGTCGTGTTCACGCAAAAATGATTTTTTGAAACTGCGATCCGGTGCATTTCTTTATCTCGGGAACTATGAAACTGGTGGCTGTGTGAACAGGTCGCGCCGCCGCCTCACCTCCTCGTCGGGCATGGCGGGGTTGGAGCGCTTCTTCCTCCCGGCGTAGCGCATCACCGACACGAGCGCGCGCAGCCCGAAGTCGTAGTGGTCCTGCTTCGACAGCTGCTGCACCGCCAGTGAGTACAGCGTAAACACCTTCTTGGCCAGCACCTGAGACGCGAAGAAACACAAGACATGAGGTGACGTAATTTTGTGAGAGAACTTCGTTGCTGTGTTCATGTAGACTTCTGAGATGAAGTGCATGTGTGCAAGGGAACTGCAAGCAAACTGGAATCTCCAATGTCTCGGTTGGAATCTCTTAACGGAAGCAGGCAGCACCTTGGTGTTGTTGAAGCCCTCGGCGAAGAGCAAGATCTCGGCGATGAGGATCGAGTCGGGCACCACCATGGAGATCGGGCGGAACATAGACTTGAGGTTGTCTGGCAGCTCCGTCCGACCCGCGTACCCTGTAGGAGATGGAGGTCAACAGACTTCCTGCTGATGGCACCAACAACAAAAGACTGACGCAAGCAACTCATTCTAGGAGTCGCTCGCTTTCTGCTTGGATCACCAGGTCGAAGAATACTCTGGAGCGCTGAGCGAGTTGGAGACGTGTGCGGTGCGGGTACCTGGGTTCATAGTGATGAAGATGCCCGCGGACCACTCGAGGCGGATCTCGCGCCCCTCGAACACGAAGAGCGTCGAGCCCCCGGCGAGCGCAGACAGGATGGACAGTATCTGCTGCGCCACCACCGACAGAACCTCGATGTTGATGCGGTTGAACTCGTCAAAACAGCCCCACGCACCAGTCTGCAAACAATAGTGCGCACTCGTGAACAATTCAAACGCCAGTCCACATATTGGCAATCAACATCATCGTTTCACTGCCTTACCCAAAGCTATTGAACATTTTGTCTCGGCTCCAACCGAATCGTTCTTGTCACCACCAACGCACCTGCGCCAGTCCAGAGAACATGCGGCCCATGGACTTGTAGTCGAGACCTTCGGAGCAGTTGACGACGATCACGTAGTTTCCGAGCGCCTTGCCCAGATCCTTGGTGGTCTCCGTCTTGCCGGTCCCCGCCGGGCCCTTGGGCGAGCCGCCGCGGTGCAGGTGCAGCGCCGTCGTCAGGGTCATGTAGCACCTGCCAACACCACAGGACAACAACTCAACTCCGAGGAGGCAGAGGTTCTTTTGCTTTTGATGATCGGGGAATTGAGGCAACCAAGGAGCGTTCTTATCCTTGAAGCAGCATCTGCACGAACCTGTCTGTGAGTGGAGTGATGACCAGCCTGCCGGTGTTGCCCAGATATTCGTATCCGTATTGGAACTGTGTGTTGGTCTGTCTGACGACGCAGTCGTCTATTTCCTGCAGTGAAGAATGCACATTCCAACACGAGATGCAAGTTCACAATGTCTGCTTTGTTCATGATGTGTCAAATTTGCCTGAACCAACACCCTCTGACCGGACTCCAGAACAAAGAACAGAGCCGAGAGATGCACAGAGCATCAGAGCCTCACCCGGTCCCAGTAGAGCCGCAGCTGACTGAGCCACTCGAACGCCGAGCCGTCCGCCGTCTTCGTCTTGACGAGCTTCTCGAGGATGTCGCGCGCGTGCACTTCGATCGTCACCAACGAAACGATCTTGATGCGCTGCTGCTTCGACAAGTTCCCACGAATAGCCTCCGACATCTTGCTCAGCATCGTAACCTACGTGCGAGAGTGGGTTTCGTTTGAGTCGAGAGCTTTGAAATGCTGAGCAGCAAAGTGGATTTGGCAAATCACAAACTCTGTCTTCTGAACGGTTGCAAGAGTTTTCAAAAGAGAACTGTGTGATGAAATGCAAAACACGTAGATACTTGTTTCTTTTTGAGGCTCTTGAGGGCCTTCTGGTCTCCGCGGTCCTTCGTGAGCCCAAGCGCCTTGGTCACGTCTGCCGTCCACTGGATCTGACTCGCTGTGATGCACATCTACAACAGGCACACACTCTGTCAGCGACTGCAAAATATATTTCTTTCCAAGTGCATGAAACCTGGTGTGTGTGCCAGTCCTGCTTGATGTTTTTCCGATGCTTCTCCTGTTTCATTCTGATTTCCATTCCGCAATCACTCCGCCATCAGGCCTCACCTGGCCGAAGTGGTCCTTGATCCACCTGTCCCGTTTGCTGAGCATGCGCTTCAGGTCCTGCCGCGTGGTCTTCAGATGCTCCTTGAGCGTGATGCGCATGTTCTTCTCAATGTCGCAGAGCCACGCCTCGACCGGCCCGTCGAGCAGAGTCGGCCCGACGAACGGAACCGTCTCCCCGTCCGCAGAAGTCATGGAGCTGCCTTCCCACTTCTGACTGACCCCAGTCTGTACAAACGCGCAACGCTTGTCTTTTTGACAGTGTACTTCAGTGATCAAGAGCACTATAGGAAGTGAGAATGCAGAAATGCTGCAGAAGAGACAACCGAGACTGCTGCTCTCACCCTGGCCATGGCGAGTTTGACGATGTTGTCGAAGCACTTCTTGAGGTGGGGCTGAACGGCCTCCGGGTTGCGCGACTGACCGAGGATCTCGAGCAAGTCGTCGTTGGACAGGAAGTAGAAGCGCGGGAAGATCTGCCGCTTTGTCTCCAGGTACATGTCGAGCGACTTCTGGATCTCCTCCAGCTTCGCGTTCATCTCCGTCAGCGTCTCCAGCAGATCTGCGAGAAACGAGCAAACGTGGCGAATCTGTCGTGCAGTGTGGCTTTATTGAACAACACGGATGGACCGACGTCAGCGTGAAGATTCAACCGGAGAAATTTGTTGTGTGCTGCAGATTGGTACAGATCTGTGTGTGTGTGTGTGTGTGTGTGTGTGTGTGTGTGTGTGTGTGTGAACGCACGCCCATTTTTTGGTTCTTTTGGCAACAGTAATTCCATTTCAGAAAACCACAAAATGGAAGGAGATCGCTGCGGTCAGTTCTCCTTGCTTCGCTGCTCAGTGCAAGAAACGCACATTCATCTGCAGACGAGAGACTGGCACTCTGCTTGACATTGATAACTGTGCGACAAGCAAATGTTATCTTGGGTGTCCGCTCCAATATCGGCAAAAAGCCCTGCTATTTTGCTTGACGTTTGGAACTGCTCCCGGACAGCTTACTCTTTTCATGCGTGCCGCGGAGCGCGTTGCGCGTCTTGTGGAGCTGGACGGTGATGCGCCGCCAGTTGGCGTTCACGTCGTCAAACTCAGCCGACTCGCGTGGCAGTTGGCGGCGGATGTCCTCACCCAAGAAGATGTTCTGCGGCATCAAAGAAGCGGTGCATCTTCAAGGTCACGAGAAATGTCAAAGCAAACAAGCCACTTCGAACTACAGCACTCCCCTCACTTGTCACCTCCTCGGCTCAGCACCCACCTCGAGGTACATCCACTGCCGCTGCACGGTGAGCAGCAACTCCACCACCTCGAGGATGTGGCTGAGGGTGCGCTCCCAGTGGTCCACCTCCGCCTCGAAGGCGCGCACGAAGCGAGACGCCTTCATCGTCGACAGCTTCACCTGGTTGTCCTCGAGCGCAGTGAACACGTCCTCACTCGACCTGCACAACAGCAGCTGGTTTTTTAAACACATGTCACAAGAAAAGACAAAACAAAGTTGTCGCCAGCGTATGAGCGGGGAATTGTACGTCTGAATCCATGAGCGCGACATTCACAGTTGTTTGGTCAACTCAAGTTCTGCCCACGAAAGCATGTTGTTTGGCAGAAACTGGTGTTGTTGCGTGTAGTATACAGAGAGAGAGACCGTTGAGATTGACACTGACCTGAGTTTGAAGTGTCCTTTGTCCTTATACGGGCCCATGTCGAGCTCTGTTATTTCCCATGTCGCACTGATGTCTTTCAGTCCAACCTGCAGCAGGTAGCACACGTCTTTCTGTTTTGCACACCTACACCCCACTTCTCTTAGAGTTTTTCACCTTGCTTGTGCAAACTGGTGCTTTGTTTTTAGTTTCAACACACCAACAGTCTTGTTTGCACACCTCTTCAAACACAACACACAACACAACACGCACACACACACACGCACCCACACATGCACGAGATCTGTGTTTTTGCTGTCGTCGCACCTCGATAGCCATCTCTTTTGTTGCTGCGCCGGAGATGTCACTGATCTTCTCAGCGTACTGGTCGAAGCCCCAGTCGATTATTCGCTCCAGCGTGAAGTCGGCCGCCTCCGCATCGAACTGACGACTCATCTCGTCCTGAAAAACAGAATACAAATCAAAATCAAAAGGCTCTCAAAAATCAGTACTTCAACCCAGAACCGTCGCGATTTCAATGAGAGACACCCGGACTTGAGGCTTCGTGGGTTTTAGCAGCACAGTCGCGCACCTGTATCTGGACCCAGTGTCGGGGCCGCATGGCCGGGTTCTTGAGGTCGCTGATCAGCGGCATGGTGCGGCGGAACTGGTCGACGCGGTGCTTACTCGTCTCCAGGATCTCCCAGTTCTTCTCCTGAAGCCAAACATGCCGCTTTTTGTTGACAATTTGTAAGAATGAGCGTCGAGTTGATCTACCTTACGTGCCTCGGGCTTGGCTCCCATTATTCTTGATGTCACCTTCTGCAGTTTGTGAGTCTCAAAACAGAAAGATTCCCAAAGGTCCCAACGGGCAAAGGGAAGTCCTGTTTCTTTTTGTTTGATTTGTTCAGGCAATTTTTTTCAGTATGTGTGCCAGAGCAGAACCTCCGCTGCGTTGACACACGTCTTTTCTTGTACCTTGAGTTCTTTGCTCATCTTGTTCAGCTTCTTGTAAATTCCGCTGCAAGTCTCCTCCATGTCTTTCGTCTCCAGTTTCGCGAACGTTCCTGCAAAGCATGGCGAAGAGTTCTGTGAAACAGAGATGTATTCAAAGAAAATGTTTGTCAAAAAAAAAAACCCAAAAGAACTTCGGAGTGCGGGTTTGATGTACTCAAGCTGCGTGGTGGCGAACCTTCGTCCTGCACCTGCAGCGCGAGCACATGGCTTCCTACCTGACTTCCACTCGGCCCAGTGGCCCTCCCACTCTCGCGTCAGCTGCCACACCATCTCGATCTGCTCCATTTCCTGGTGAAACACAACACAACGAGGTGGAACTTTATGCTAGAAGTAACGGTGTCATGACAGGAAGATCTCGTGTGGGATTCACACATTTCGTTCAGGTTATGTTCTCACGTTCATCTTCGGCAATGCACTTGGTTCGCAACCACAAACACTTGCCGCGGGAACAACAGGAGGAGCTGAGATCTACTGCCCACGCATGCTTCACACAGAATTCAATCTATCGAACCCATTTTTTGCCATGTCAAAGGAAGCAATTGATAGACTCTACACTCCCCGGTCAAACTGAAGTTCAAATCTTGATCGTGTAAGACCCAAGTTTTTGGATGTTGCGGACACGGCATTTCTGGTGTCAGTGCCAAGATCAAAGCAGAATATTTTGACAGAAAAGGCACAATTCTCCAAGAGTGACTGTACATCAGTTGCTGTGGTGCGCATGGAAATCACGGAAACTGTCGAAAGCAGAGAAAAAGAGAACAGAGTGCACTGATCTGAAAGCCTCTGGACCTACCGTACTGCGGTGCCCAAAGGAAAAATTTGGTCTTTAGAAAACAAAACTTCGTGACACTGTGTGCAAACGTGCGCGTTCTGTTTCTCGCTGTGAGGCGCGCACCAGTTGGCGCCACTTACTGTCTCCCTGACGCGCACTTTCTTCCACACGTTCTCTGAGAAATCATGCTCGATTCTCTTGCGGAAGTGAACCATGTCTGTCCGGATTTCCTCGGCAACGTTCGGCTTCTGCTCAGCGACTTCGGCTTCCGCCTCCCCACTTCCGGGGGTAGCGGCCGAGGCAGCGGGTGCAGCGGGGGCGGGGGCGGCGGCGGTACCCTCAGCGCCGCCAGTTCCAACGGTGCCTGGGGCCGCCGCGTCACCGCTTGCCGCTGCCAGACCAGCTTGAGTCATTGTCTTACCAATCTACTTGCGCCGAGCGGGTTAGTGTGGGAAGCGTGTGGAGGATTAGAATCGCAAGTGCTTCATGTTAGAACCATTCGAATCCAGCCTTGCTGTAACAATGACATACAGTCTGCTGCCAGTTTTCAGTTTGTTTTTGTCAAGTGAAACTGCTGCAAATTGTTTGTTGTCCACATGGATCAATGCTCAGCAACACGAAACAGTCTTTTCATTGGATCGCTTGCCGGGCTTTGTTGCAATTTCAAGCGGGACCGCACCTTTTCGAGAGCAGAGATCTCTTTGGAAGGCGGGTGTTCGATCTTGAAGATACCGAGACCCTTCCTCAGCTGTACTTCCTCTTCCTTCAGGCTGTTCAGCTGTGTCCTGATGGCTGCAATATGACAACGTTCCAGAATCGATCAGATTCTTCGTCCTGCTTCATCGTCCTGAAAGGACACTTCGCCTCCCTGGTAGAAGTTTGCAACGCATGGCGAGGTGAATGCATGTAGTCCTGTTCAATCTGACACAAAGCAATGACTCACAGGTGATGCTGTCGAGGGCCTCCCCGGTGGGGATGTTGGACGTGAAGGGGCCCTTGCTCTGGAATTCGAGCACGAGCTGCGCCACCTGCTTCTTGAACTCTTCCGACTGCGCCAACAGACCCGTCTTGAACTTCTCCTGCAGAACAACACGTGGTGAGCGATTTTGATTTTCTGCACTGGGTCAGAAAGGTTCACCTGGCATTGTCAGATCGGACTGTCGCAGCACATAGAAGAGCCGAGGGGACCTGAGAGAACAGATCACGACCAGTCAAACCTGCCGAACAATTGCTTCACACTCCGCTGAGACTTGTCCCCTCAGATACATGTTCACACACTGACCTTGGCCGGAACACATCTCGGCCTGTCACAATCTCTGTACGTGGAACGCACCTTGTGTTTCTTGAGCATGGCGTCGGCGTCGATGAGGGTTTGTTGGAAACTGATCCACTCCTCGCTCAGATTGTTCAGCATCTTGTCCACGTCTGGCGGGATCGCGACCTGCAGAGCCGAGACACGTGAAGCTCAAGTGAACACGTGCAGGTCCGGAGACTTTGAGATGCTTGCGAAACAGCGAATCAAAGACATGACCCTGAAGCAATCAGATCTGGATTGCCCATCTCTCACGCACAGCAGTAGGTGTCGTTCTCACCTCGTACTTCTCCATGATGGCGAACTGGTCGTAAAGCGGCTGGAACTTGGCCTCGATGTTCGGCTGATCATCGTTCAGAGTCTCCCACAGCGTCAGACTCTCGCCCAGCTCGTCCAGGGTCGTAGGTGGCTGAGAAACCCTGGAAACGACAACCAGGAACAGGGAGCACTGGAAACATGTTCATTCAAAACGCAGAGAACAAATGACGACGAATCCAACAGTAATGCCGACAAGGCTCGAACTTCAGACACTCACTTGGCCGCGTTTTGGCTGAGGAACTCGTGCAGCTCGGTGAGTTTGGCGGTGGCGATGTCGCGCAGCAGCGACGTAAATTTGTTCTGCCACTCTTGGCAGTGCGATAGGATGGAGAACTTGAGCGGCGCGCAGTCGAGCAGCACGAACTGAATGTTGAGGATCGTCTCCTGCGTCTGCACGTTGTTCGCCACCTCCGTGTACCTGGGGTTGTACAATTCAAAATTCTGTCCTCCAAAATGCGTGCCTTGATCCGAAGGACCACAACCCTCAGGTTTTGTCCCAGACTGAAGTAATTTTGTCGTCTTTGACGGCGTTTGAGGCGAACAGACCTGGCGATGTCGGCGTCGAATGAGGACACCTGCGGATTGAGCTTCTGGTAGCGACGGATGAAGGCGTCCTTGTTGATCTCCCAGATCTCGCGGTAGTTGTCCCAGGTCGAGAGGTAGTTCTGCAGGTTGGTCGCGTTCGTCTGGAAACAGGAAGGGTTTCTTTTTGGGAATACCCACTCGAAGGATCATTGTGACTGGTGCGTAATGTTTCAACGCGAGATCTCAGGCAAAATCAGACATGTTTGAGCGCACCTGCATGCCTGCGTTGATTTGAGTTTGTATTTTCTTGATTTCCTCGTCTTTGGCGATCACCTGATGAATTGGCTGCAAATACAGAGGAACACATTGGGAGAAATCTCGACAATAATCCACGTTCTAAACTCACAATTCAGCTTCATTGCCTCCCCTCCCCCGTGTCATATTTGATAGTGCGGTCAGTTTCTCCGTGAGATTCTTCCATCAACATTTGGAGCAAGACCTTGCCCCGTCAGAAGAAACGCGCACGCACCGATTTCTCGGAGCGCTTGCGGGTGAGGACGTCCGGGAGGCGCTGGATGTCGAGCACCGTCTCGGTGAGGTGCGCCGCGATGCTGCTCACGATGTTCGCCAGCTGCTTCAGGGTCGGGGAGAACTCCACCTGCACCAGCACAATCATGATCACCGTGCAGCCAGGGAAAGATTATCAGAATCAACAGTGGAAGGAGCTCTGCAGAAGTGGACTCAGAAGCAATGTGTGGACTCCTTTGAACTGACATGTTCTACAACCCAGAGCCCCAGATGGTCCACCGACACGACGCTTGTGTAGGACACTCGACGTGGCCCCAGCCTGGAGAGACTCGGTTCTGACCTTGTCGCCCTCGAGCACGACTCGTACGCGGAACAGCGGGTTCGGCCCCGACTTGCCGTCCCCGTTGATGGAGCGCGCCAGCTCCTGCAGCGACCACTTGACATTGAGGCGGAACGCCTCCTCCACCATGCGGTCCATCTTCTCTGTATAGCGGTGCCAGTGGTTCTGCACCTGTTGCAGGGAGCAGAGAACGATACTTGTGGGCGCTGCGTTGTGCAATTCGTGGTTCCCAGCCGAGTGAAGACACCTGGTTTGGTCTGATTTTTCAAATGCGGTCGACAGACTCCACGTACCTCAGGCCCGTCGACCCGGAAGACTTCGTACGTCTGTCTCATGATGTTGATAATTTCTTCGTGCATGTTGTGCAGACGCAGGTGCACATTGCGCCGATACCGCTGCTGGTCGGAGTCGAAGTCCAGCTTCTCGTAGACTTTCTTACCTGAGGATGAAACCACGAACAAAGTTATGAACGGGTGAATGCAACTCATCTTGCACACTGACACAATTCAAAAGTGGGATTCAAACTTTCAGTGTAATGCGTTTCTCTTTGGATGAAGGGGAAGTACTCACCATCTATCCTGACCAGCAATTGCTCACTGATGGACTTGCAATTCTTCGAAATAGCGAGATTCGCGTTTTTGTAGCTGTCCACAATGGATTGGACCTGCACAAATAATTGAGAACGTTGGCAGACGCGGTGCACTGGGGCTGCTTCAAATCTTATGACAGTTCTTCACAAGATGTTCTCAAGTGCAACAGAGTCTGAGTAGAACTACAGGCTCGATTTAGGCACCAGAGACAATCGCGGTGAAGTCCCCTGGCCATTTATTGAACTGCGCAAGTCAATCGCATGGTCACACGCAATCTCAGAAAACACAGCGAAGGAGTCTGGTTTGTAAGACCAAGTGCACCTCCACTGACCTTGCTGGCGTGCATCCTGCACTCAGTGATGAAGAAGTCGGAGATGCCCTTGGAGGCCCAGGTGAGTTTGGTGAGGCCGGGATGCACCTTCTTGTCGAGGAAGCGGATTCGCTCGCGGAAGAGGCCGCGCTCCTCCAGCGACAAAGCCGCGATGATTCTGCAGGAGCAAACCCCAATCAAAGGTAGCGAGGATCTAACTTTCAGGCAAAAGGGATTCTTGTCCTTTCAGCAATGGAATCGCACAACTAAAATCTGCGGTGTTGAGTCGTGCTTTGTTCCAAGAACCAGACTCGATATGGAATCTCAAAGAACCTTCCACACAAAAACAAAACAAACGCAACCTTGTCCAGCAAATGGCAATCCAACCGAGAAATTCCTTCAAAACATCCAACTCGTGAGTGTGCTTTGGAGTCGAGATGTTGGTCTGATCTGCTGTCCACAAACACGCATCCTCGAGGGATCCATGTCTGCCCTCCTTCTCACGCAATGGACGCACACACACACACACCGCACATACACACACGCACACAGACCTGTTGTAGTCCCTGACGACGAGCAGCACGTGTTCCCGCGCGGCGCGCAGGTCCTCGCGCTTCGTGTACACCTCGGCCGAGTAGTGTGGGATCTCGAACATGAGTCGCTCCCAGTAGTGGATCTCCTGGAACAACTTCAGCAGCGACCTGAACAACAATCAAACGCCTTTCTCAATCACGGCTCTCGACGTGCAGGTGTGTGCTCTCCAGTGGATCCAAGAATGGGAACTGAAGAGGGTTGCGCGCAAAGGACATCTGGATGAGTTCGCTGCGTCACAAGCTGCATGGACAGTCAACGTTGAGGAGACCCAGCCTTTGCAAGGGTTGGTTGTCAATGATCTTGCTTCAACAAGACCTGCCAAACGCACAAACAACTGAACGATTCTTGCAACAAGAAAGCACAATTTGTTTTCAGATGGGCAATTCGTACAAACTGCACGTAGCCATTTGGTTGCAGATCTTCAGGCAAAAAATATGTCACGCATCCATCAACCATGTTTGTGCGAAAAGTGTTGGCATCAACCCGCCGTGAAACATGGAGAAATTGACATCCAGTCGGCCGTCCACATTTTCGCGACTTGGAATATTTTGCCCTGACCCACAGTGGACTGGTCGAGAAAATGTGAGAGCGGCGACACACATCTATGACCTTTCACTCAGACAACAAGTTTGGTGTCCAGCGAAATCGAAAAGTTCGATGTGGAAAGAAAATGTGTTTTGTTTGGTGTGCACTTGGACAAATGTTCGTTCTGTCAAAGTGAAGTTCAAAGTGAAAACATGGTTTGACAAACATTTTCATGAGATGTCATTGAAAGCAGGGGTGAAAAATGCCTTTACAACAGCGCGACCACTGCCTTCACTTCGAACTGCAGTTGCGAAAGACTGCAGCCACAAGGGACGGCAGCCAGAGAACAACAATTCGAAAACAGCTCATGCAAGGAAACCCATCTCTATTGCTCACAGAAGAGACCTGCGTATAAAATTGTTCGAACATTATCAAGGCGTCAGACTTTCAGCAAAATCCCACTCGACACTTGGAGTGTGCAACAAACTTTGCAGCAACCAGCTGAAACATCTGACAAAATGTAAGAAAAGGAAAAAGGATCAAAAGGCAAGGTTTGTGCCGAACTTGTTTGCAACCTCCTGTCTTGGAGGTTCCTTTGCTCAGAACTGACCTTTCTTGTTTATCATTATCTTGTGCTTGTTCTGGCTCAACCTCACTCTCTCCTGGTTGTGTGTGTCTGAAATCCCAATCTCTTTGCATGCAAAATACTTGCAGATAAATCGTCAAACCTTGGTACCTTCAGACATGCGCATGCAGAAATCTTCCACACATCACTTGTCACACATTATTTACAAACATGCAAAACATTCTGTTTGACCACCGTCGAGCAGAAGTCATGCCGTGACCACAACAATTTCTCAAGGTGACTTTGGATCAGATTTGTCAGGAAACAGCCATTCACGGCCAATTTTTCTCAAACGTGGATCTCACTTCAGGAAGCGTGAATACCGGGACATGAAGAACAGGCACTTACTTGTCGAAGTTGATGTCGACCATGCCCGGCTTCTCCGTGCTGCGACACATCAACGGAATGTCCAACAGCTTCATCGGGTCCTGCACGACAAGGAAACAAACATCACCCCAGGAATGCAATCTTCCTGCCGCTTCTGAGTCTGGTAGAAAACCACTCTACGCACGCAGATCTTCAAGGCCTCCGGTGGTCCTCACCTTGTCCACGGTCTGTGTCCACTCGGAGAAGGTTTTGCGCGAGTACTCCTCGAGCGCCTGCACGAGGCCCTGGAACTGTCCGCGCGTCTCGGCGCCTGACCCGATGTGAGGCAGGAAGTGGGCGCGGTCCAGCATCTGCGTCGCAAGACAAGAACACGCGAGACTTAGTTCGACGCTCACTGCGTGAAGAATCATTCTCAACAGCATCAGCATTTTCCAGAGACCTGCAGCCCCGTGTCGCACCCACCATCATGGAACGCTCGATGCGCCTCTTGAGGTGGCGCGCCCAGTGCGCCTGTCCGGCGAACTTGGGGTGTCCGAGCGGCAGCGGCACCGACTTGTTGGTGAGCTCGCGCTTCACGGCGTTCAACTCCTCGTTGAACATGTTGAACACATCCACCGTCTTCTTGTCTATCGTGCGTCGAATCGCCTGGATAACAGAAGGGCTTGTAAGATACCAAACGCTTGAACCAACGTCCGAGTTAGAGAGGAGGTTGATGAATCTGTCCTCCTTCCACACAAGACTTGAAACCCAACTTGCCTGCCGACATGCAGATCTGTACACCTATGGTGATCAATCCATTCCTGCAGAACCCGACTCCGAGATGGGAAACCGTGACAACGAACGTACCTCTCGAGTCGACAGGTGCATGAAGACGTCGAGCACCTGGACGCCCTGCTCGACGGTCGTCACCGTTTCGAACGCTGACGTGATGACGTTCTGCATCATCACCTCGAGGTCCTTTATCCCTGTTCGGAACCTGACACACAAACACAGCGTACACGGTAAAGCAATGCCACAGTGTAATTCCAGTTTGTGTTGAGGCCACTCATGTGTTTCAAGTATTTCAATGAAGCTGAGGAACCTGAGACACCTCCGCTGACCTGTTGTAGTCGTCGTGCCAGGACGTGGCCTTCACGTCGAGGATGGTGTGCTTGACGCCGCGCAGCGCCGCCAGGCTGCGCTCGAACACCGTCTCGATCTCGAGCAGAGAGCGCACCACCTCCGGGCCGCGCTGCCCCGGGAAGTGCGGCATGTCGAGCTTCACTCCGTCGTCGATCCGCCCGAAGTGCACCTGACACTCACACACCTGACGCACAGTGACAAGTTCAACGTTTCACAGCGACAAGTTCAACGTTTTATCTTCATCTGGGTTGGTGTTCAAATCACGGCTCGGATGACTCATTTCCTTATTTTCGCCACATTTGCAGAAGAGTGTTGGCACTTGTTTCTTTTACAGTGTCCAAACAAGTTGAGGAAAACATGTATTTTCAAGCAAAAATGAACAGCGGCAACAAGGCCAGAAAGCTGTCAGGTCGCGCTGCACTGACCTCGAGCAGATCCTTGCAGCGCTGCACGAAGGCGTCGACCTGCGCGAAGATGGACGCCTTGTCCAGCACCCAGCCCAACTTCGAGAACTTGTGGTGCGTCTTCGCTGACTGGAGTGCAGTGGAGAGACAACAGGTGAATATTTTGAGAGACACACGTCAGTTTTTGGTCAAAAGCAGACACGCAATCAAAAGCGGATCGGTGATTGTGCAAAGCCTCCAATACAACACGTTCAAGACCCCGTCACACCATAAAAACGTCCAAGTGTTTTGTTGTCGCTGCATAATTTCAGCGGGGTCCTTCTGACAAGACGGTCGATTTCACTCTTGCCCTTTCAACTTTAAAGTCTGTATGACGGAACCCTGCCATTGACAAAGCACCTTGTCGTAGATCTCTTTCCAGCGCTCGCAGCAGTCGATGCACTCGCCCAGCGTCTGTTTGCTAGACGTCACGTAGCCGTCGAAGATGTCGTCGAGCAGAATCTCCTTTGTGCAGCGCCGAATCACCTCGTTACTCAACTGTCAAGACAGATTCGACGATTTGGAGAACTGGAGCATTCGGGAAAATTTACTGTGTCACGAGATGACCACATCTCAACATTTGATTTCTGATGAAGGAACACTCCAGCAAATCTAGGATCGGGGCCGGAAGCAACCATCACCAGCTTCGCCAGAGGAAAATTGTTCTGCCAACCATCAGAACATCAGCCCCAGCGCACTTTGAAGCGCTTGGTTCGATTTCACACCGAATTCAATTTGAGCACGCACTACACAAATGAAACAATTTCCACAAGCGAAGACAAGAGAGACCGCTGACAAGCCAGATGACGCGTTACCTTCTTGAAGATGCCTGTGAGCCTCTCGCGGGACGTGTAGAACTCGGAGTTCACCCAGATCATGCGGACCTGGTTCAAAATCTTGGGCAGGATTGGCGCGACCATGTTGGGCGGAGCTTCAGACAGATCAATGCAGTCGTCCTTGAGAACCATCAGATACTTGAGGTTGCTCTGGGCTTGGTACGAGCCCTCCTGGAAATTGACACATCCGCACGTCACAATCACTTGTTCTGCTGCACAATCTTGCACGAAATTGTTTTGCAAGATCGATCTCAAGAAGCAACGCATTCCAAAAAAATTTTATGGTGTTGTTCTGGAGGTTCAGACAATCCTTTTTTCTGTTTCTTTGAGAAACAAACCAACCTTGATCTGTCCAGACAACTTGAGGAACGGTCCCACGTATGAGGATTTGGCCAGCCTGAGAATTCGGGTGATTCGTTTCACACCTACAATCCAGGGACAGGATGTCTTTCAATCAGAGGTTCGTGCAGTTTTGCTGAAAAGCCCAAAGCCTATTTGCATTGAATTGACCTTTGTGAACAAACACTATTGGACGCCTGGATTCTCAGTTCTGGTGGGTCCAGATTGAGTGCACGAAAGCACAGCCTAGGAAAGGGGGTCAAATTGGAACCTTGACAATTTTTACACAAGGACGAAAAATGGGCGTTAATTGATTTTCCGGATCTCAGGCGGCCCAGGTCCAGTGCTCGTTCTGTGGATCTGCTAGAGCTCAAGACACCAAAATCCTCACTGGAAGAAAGTTGTGGTTTAGCAGAACTTCGGAACCCGCAATTCAGAAGACTTGCCAACCCACAGTTCCAAACCAAAGACTTCGGAAGCAGACGTTCAACGCATCGCGTGTGACGCAAGTCTGACGAGTGCACGGGGCACTTTGGGGTTTGTCGGGACAACTGACCGCGTTTGTCGAGCTGGTCGCTGATTCCCGACAGGTCAGCACAGCGGTTCTTCCAGAAGTCGATTTCCTCGAGCGGCCCGGCGTTCTCCGCGGTCTGCAGCGCGTCCTGCGAACTGAGCACCTCCTTGATCTGCCGCGTCCAGTGGATCATCGCAGCTGCAATGACCAATCATTCGGTGGAAATTTATGTCAGTGACTGTCATCTTCATTGAAGTGTTGAACAATCAGAAAAGTAGCATTGGTTCATGCGTTTTTCGATGTTTTCTCGTGTTTCACCCATTTTCCCCGACCGAGTTCAGCAAAATTTGAGTAAAACCAACAGCTCTCAGGACAGATATGCAAAATATTGCCTGAAAGAATAGACAGTCCATCTTCTTGTGTTTTCAATGTGAGAGTAAGATCGTCATTCTGAACAGACATCCACATTCAATTGCCAGGAAAATACGCGCAGACTGCGTGCACTGACTCTCGAGGCGCTGAAGCAGGTCCTTGTCGCGCGCGGCGACGTCCAAGTCGGCGAGTTCGCCCTCCTCCGGCACATAAAGCACCGTCTTGCCGTCGAGCTTCCACCGCGTGTCCGTCAGAGACGCCAGGAACTTGTGCAGCTGCGCCGAGAAGTCGTTCTTGATGCTGAAAAGATTAGCGCGTGTGTTTGTCGAACAAAATCGAAGTGTTTGCATTTCCGGGGTTGCGGGTACTGAACAAACGAATGGAATGCTTTGAACGTGTTTGTGGAGTCTACCTGTCGGGCCACGTTGTGTTTCTGAAGAAGGTCGGAGCGTAGAAGGTTGTCATCAATTTCAGAAGACTGTCTATGTGGCCCCCGGTCACTGTGCCGTACTGCAGAGTCTGCGTGAACTTTTCCGCAGTGATGTCACCCGCTCCCCTCTGAAACGATTTTCATTCTTGAAACAAATTCCACACAGAAACAAATCGCTCCAAAGCTGTTCCGTAGTTCTGGAAGACAACGTGTACAATCTCAGCAGTTGACCTTGTATCCAAGTGTGCTCGCAATTCTCTTGCTCGCAATTAACTTGCTTTTGCCAAGACTCTGTGCACTTGTGCTTGTGTCCTATTGTCTGTGTGCACACCGTAAGCATCCCAAAAATCGCCCTGCGAGAGCAACAACCCGCACGTGTTACCTTTTTCAGGAAGTACATCAGTTCCTTGACCGGCACGCTCGGAATGACGTGCTCGAGCGTCAGGCCGTTGATGGCGTCGTTGTAGGCGACGAGAAGGCGCCCGCCGTCCGCGATGAAGGTGTTGAGCGGCGCGAGGTGAGCATCTGTCCACGACTCCGGCGTCACACCGCCCAGCTGCACTCGCACTTTGATCATCTCTCGCTGCAGACAACAAAGGACTAAATTGCAGAACCGAAGTTTCAAATGCTTTTGTACGACTTCTGGAATGAACCCACAAAATTTTGTGTGTTTCGAGAAGACCCATCTGCAGCTTGAATGACATCCCTTGTATTGAGCTGAACCGTGTCTACTTGTGCGTCTGTGTTACACACACACACACACACACACACACACACACACACACGGATCACGCACGCACGCACACGCACACATGATTCTCACCACAACTTCCTTGGGGTCAACAGTCGTTTCAGGTTCAGGTTCTGGCTCCGGTGTGGCCTCGGTGGTGATCTCGACCACAGGGACCTCAGTCCGATGAGTGTCTCCTTCCTCGTCTATCGCAACGACACAGAACCATTTTCAAGCAAAAAAAAAAAACAGCGGGACACAGTGATCAAATTCATGCGCTCCGAGAAAGAACACAGGTTCCTGCGAGCGATCGGTGCAGATTGGACAATCTGAAAAATCCAGAAGGGAGTGCAATCATCGAGGAAACGAACACTTTTGAATCGGATTCAAGACTGACCATTGGATCCGTATTCGCTGTCGTCATGAACGGAGCCGTCGAGATCGATGCTCGGCTGCACGCTGCCTCCCGCTGCACTGCCGCGCGCGCTTCCTACCAAACTCCCGGCCGCGGAACCTGCGGAACAGATCCGTCTCACCCAGGCGTCTGTGACACACGTGCATTTGTGTCGTGCATGTCAACATGATTTGTCACTGTGCCAGTCAAACAACATTGTGACCAGCCACTGACCTTTTTGATGACCCAATTTACGAGGCCCTTTCGTGAGAGACTACACGTTGAAAAAGATTCGGGTCAATTTGTGTCGCTCACAGACCAAAAATGCCAACTGACGAAACGAGATGTACTCGTACACCCTTCTCGTTTTGTTCATTCGTTGCCGAAGACTTTTCAGCCTGAACTGTGCAACTCAATTGAGTGTTTGAACACGTTTGGTTTGAAAGTTGGGTCAGACTTAATGGATCTCTGAACGCCTGCAACACTTCATACTCCTGTCTACCATGGCGGAGTTGGGCTTCAGACCCAAATCTGGCCTCTGGCATCTGAGCATTTGGGCTTCGGAGGCTCTGCGCCCTGGGGCACGAGCCTTTGGGTGAAGAGCACCCTAGCTCCTTGGACCTGAGACTTTGGCAAGGAATTTACAACTGTGAAATATTTGCTCTCGGTTCATTTGCTGTCGGACCTGGGTCCTTGGGTAGACCCCACAGTACCCAGGATTTGAGCCCGTTTGGCTTTTGACCTGGGTTCTCAGTGATTCTCGACATACGCTTGAGCACAAAGCTTTGCATCTGGGCCCTTTGGCTTGGAATCTGGAACCTGGACCCTTTGACTTGGTATACGAGGCAATATCCAACCAAAGTGAGAATTGTCATGGTCACCAAAGAAGCCAATTGGCCTGTCTGCACTGAGAAGGTGAATGAAATCAACTGTCTCAAATCAACCACCCGT
>JAAUXT010018686.1_pt1 | contig 35034 bp, 26 predicted proteins | sample 7278171 | NCBI WGS metagenome assembly JAAUXT01 (sample SAMN14350112, study PRJNA611818) | marine sediment metagenome | isolation source: surface marine sediment (1.8m) | place: French Polynesia: Moorea | collected 2018-08 | reverse complement strand
TAATATCCTTTTTCACATGAAGATACACAACAGTACACAAAACATTTTTCAGTTGCTTTTCCTCTTTTTGGGGAGAAAATGTGTGTGTCATTGAGCCACGGAAAAGGCCTATGTGGCAACTCCATCTCCCACGTGAAATGGGACGTGTTTTCCCACCGCACGTAGAAAAATAAGCTCCCACGGGTTGCATCTAAAACTCTCTATTAGCGCGTTGCAAAGCGCGCGAAGCGGCGGCGGCGGCGGCGGCGGCGGTGCCTCGCGTTGCGCCGTCACATTGACGCGCCGCCCGATCAGGTTCCGATCAGGAAGTTCGCGTCGAGTGCGGGCCAATTACCAACTTCCGCAAACAATTGATATGCCACCGATTGGGTTTTTTCTAGCCCATAAGAACGGTCTGATTTTTGTCAATGTAGAATAGGTTTTCCTCATTCGTGCACATGTCCTCCGGACATAACGTTTGAAATCGTCCCGACTCCGGGCCTTTTATTTCTGATCTTCGATGCCACGTTTGTGAATTAACACACAAGCACGTGAACAAAACAACAGTACCACCCTAGAACCTTTGCGGCTGAGACAATTTTGTCACCGGTGAGTGTGCCAGAGCCTCGCATTTTCAACTGATGAGGGTTTAGAAGTGGGCTTGCACTGCTTTCCGGCAAGGGCCCCAGAAGCAAGCTCCCTGTGGGCCCGTCAGAAGAGTACTCACTCCAGCCGAGTATGTAGTAGCGCCACTGCGAGCCGCCCTCCTGATCGCCGTGCGAGTGCGCGGCGTACGTGATGACGATGTAGAGGTTGAACGCCTCGTTCATCAGCCACGAGAACGTCGCCAGGAAGAAGTAGTGGAAAAGCACCGCCATGATGTGGCACAGCAACTGAAGCAGAATCCAGAGGTTTGAACAGTCCAAACTGTTTTTATTTTGGCAGGGATCAAATCACCAAAAATTGATGGAAACAGAAGAAATTGACATCTGTTGTGTCGTTAGTCCAACGTGCAAGAATTTTAGTTGTGTGGATGGAATTGAAGAAGAGTACTCAACATCATCGCGCAACACAGTGACGTTGATGATGCGTGGGAACTTGTTATGTGCAGTCAAATAATCGAGTCTTGTTTTCTCAGTCGTGTGATCTCCTTGCAGTCGGAATCTTTGTCAGTTTCTGACACTCACCAGGTGATGAAACTTGTCGATGCCGACCATGAAGGTGATCTGGCTGCAAACGATGGACACGGCGAAGTTCTTGTGGATCGCGGCAGTAATGGACGCTGTCCTGTGGGGAAGATGAGCCAAACAGGTCGGAATCGCTCTGGACGAGGCACAACCAGGTAGAGCCAGTGCCAAAGAGACTCTGCAGAATCTGATAAATTTACGCGAGACACTTACCTGAGATAAACTAACATCACAGCAGAGAAAAGGCACAGTAGAGCAGACAGTGCACACCCCACGTACGAGGGGTAGTCCATCAGGATGTTCGGCAACTCGCCCTTGTCCCACTGCAAAGAGGAAACGAAATGCGATGGAAGAGCCTCGAATAGCATTTCGATGATGAACATCAACTGTGGCAGCTGTTTGTTCAAAACCCTGGACAGGTTCAAACACAAATGGAAGTGGTCTGTCTTCTGGCAACTACCCTGGATCCCGGAGCATGAGACACTCACATTGACGTCGTACATGTCTGTGGTGACGGCGAACACGCCCGGCTGGTGGCACTCGCACACGGCGTGCTTGGAGGAGTTGGCGACGAGGCGGCAGCCCTCATGTGTCCACCGCCATCGTTGCCTCCTGCGAAAGGCACCAAAAAGGCGTCCAAGGAAATGCAAGTGCCTTTTTAAGCACCCAAACCACCGCCACAAATACCTCAGAACCAGGTCACCGACAAAAGGAACACTCTTCTTGGAGAAAACTATTTCCTTTGTTGCCTTTCGCGAAGAGTTTCAGTTTCAAAGTTCTTTTTATTTTGCAAAAGTTCTCTGCAAACCAGTCTTCTCTTTGGAGTCAGAACCCCACTTTTTGTCAGATGCGAAAGAAGCACAACCACACAAAACACAACTTTGACGAACCTGCTCCCATGCAGAAGCCGCAAACATTCTGGGTTTGAAACGTTGAAGCTCTGAAAAGAAACAATTTTTGTCACGCCACCACCCAATGAATCCTCAGTTTTCCACACAAAAGCCATGAAGACACACACAAGTTGCGAAAGAGCAGTTTCTTGACACGAGAGGTTTCATGAGGGCAAAAGCAAGTGAACGAAATTTCAGTTTGACACAAATACGACATTGAATTTACACACGGGCTTGTGAATGTTTCCTTGGGTCTGGGGCAAGAAACTGCTGGAGGAGTCCGACCCGAGATAAGAAGAGGCCTGAACCTGGACAGGCGAAATCTGAGGTGCAAACGTGCAACGTTTGTACCTGGCAGCGCAAAAGTCGGAAACAAAAAGAAAGCGAGTTGAGTCCGAGTGGTACCCCCAGCCGGTGTTCGAGGAGGGCGCGGGGTACGCGAGCTGACAGAGACTTACGTTGTGATATGGAAGATACAACTGGATGGGCTGAGTGAGATTGTCCAGTCTGACGTCGTTGTGATGAATGAGCACGGTGAAGATAGCAGAGTTCACATTGTTCTCTTTGCTTTTCCTGCAACGAAGCGGCACTCAGAAGAATGCAATATGAGTTTGCGCCGTTGTTGAGTCGAACGCGGAGGGGGGGGGGGTCGATGCGTTGCAAGCCTTTGCAAGAAAAACACACAATCTTGCAAGCATGCTGCAACTGGGTTGGTTGACATGAATGTGTAGCAGAATCCTCTGATTTTGATGTCAGGACACATTTTCCCTTTTGCTGGGAGCACAAAGAATGCAGAGCTGTCAACACACGCCCATCCCGAGGCTTCATCTGAGACCCACCTCACCCAAGGGGAAGGACACACTCAAGTTTGGGAAGGCCTGTCCCTCAAATACCAAAAGGGTATCACCCACCCTTTCCGTACCTCCCCCAACACCTACCCAAAATTTTTGATGGACCCCAGGCCGCCCCATCCGATTACCAAAACCCAAAATTGTACCCCGCAAGCATCCTTCCCGAACCAAGAACCTCAGTCTCCAGCAATAGCCAGTGCACAACACAAGTTCGCTCCAAAGAACGCGTTTGTGTAAAAATGTGGTTCTTTCTCGTTTGAACATTTTTGTTTCAAACTTCACCTTTGTGCCACACAAAGCTTTGAGCAGAGTTCACCGGCATTAACTGAACTGATGAATTCATCTCGTTTGCCTTGAGAAGCAACTGGGCATGAAATGACGCCTTTCGAACAGATGTGCCTCCGCAGCATTTTGTGGTGCAAGACAACGATTTTCTATGCCAGCCAAAAATGTAAATGTTTCCATCAGATCCAGGGTGATGTCCGAGTCCCTCATGTGCTTTGGGATGAACTTTTTTGTAGAAATGTGTAAAAAAAAGGAACTTACGACAGAAGGTCATGGTTTGGAAGTACTTCAGCGGCACTTAGCTTGGCAATTGACACACCAATGTAACCTGAAAAGAAAAGAAAAACAATCCAGGATTCTCACAGAGAAAAGTAGTGAAAGTTGCAGGCAAACCATTCAAATGCATTGCGCGAATAAATGAAGGAGTCAGGAAGTCGCGAGATGAACAACAAAACGATACGTTCGTACACGTCGACTCAGCACACCTTTTTCAACTCCCTCTCCCTCGTCTCTCTCTCTCTCTCTCTCTCTCCCTCTCTCTCTCTCTCTCTGTCTCTCTCTCTCTCTCTCTCTCTCTCTCTCGCTCACTCGCTCTCGTACTTGGAAGCGTGGTGGTGTTGAGGTCAGTGAAGGCAGCGGCGGGCAGCAGCACGTGGCCGGCGGACTTGTCCGTGCGCAGGTCGGACTCGTCTCCGAGCAGCGGGAACTCGACGTCGCCCATCCCGTCCCAGATCCCGTAGATCGCAGTCTTGAACGCTGCAACAGCAACGGGTGAATGGGGCAAAAACATGCACTCTCCTCGCAGGTCTCACAGAGCCACCGTCGGTGTGAGAAACACGAAACAAAACAAAACACAACGGAGGGAATGGCTGGAGTTCTGTCCAGACCACAGCAGCCACAATTCCAAGTCACAATCAAGTCGTGTCGTTGTGGAACTGCAGGCTCCAAGTGAATTCTGATGACTGTGCACCGATTAAGACAACACAAAAACTTCAAAATTTGATGGCAAAGATTCTCTGTGCTTTCTTCTCTGATTTGAAAATTGTGGCCCTGTTGCCCTCAAAACGTTTCTTGCCTTTGTGAAAGCTGTACAAAGTTTCCATTCGAGCTTTGTCTTCAGAAGATGAAATGTGTGTGGGAAGATTGTGGAAATGTGCAGCGTTTGTGATGCTTCTTTGACAAGCGACCAGTCCCAGGTGAAAGAAAGGCAAAGATTCGTGACGCAGATTTCACGCGCGTGAGTTGTTGCAATCTCGCAACAACCAGAAAATGACAGAAACTAGCTCCACACCTTTAAAATACCGACAAGTGATATCTGAAAAGTGCAGGCAGAGAACTTGATGTGCGTTGAGAAAAATGACAAATGCCTCATCTACAAGCGTTAGCAAACGGCAGGGCCTGTCAGTGGAGTTGGTGAGACTTTTTTCTCTTGTGTGGCCGAATCTGGGTTCCCCAAAAGGGCTACAACAGCTTCGATATTTCTAATGAACTATTTCTGCGAGATTCATGACACTGGATCAAATCTGTTGGAAATATATTTATGAATTGTGCACTATGTACGTAGATAAGGCAAGACATCTCGTCAGACATCAAACTACGGCGCACAATTTTCAAAATTTATTTTTGACACACAAAAAGATTTTGAAAGATATGAAAAAGTTTGTAATCATATGAGTTTGCCCATATCATTGAAATTCTCAAATCACAAGGTTTCTTTTCACATATATGGACAAACCCTATCATTTCCTCTGCGGACACCACACACGTAGTAAGTCCTGCTTGTTGCAGAAGAGATACCTGTCCGTATTCGGGGTGAAATATACAAGACACCGACAACAGCGTCATCGGAACTGTTGGTCGCTGCACAGTGGGTGATGGAGTGGGTTGAAAATAACAACGTGAGAATGCAGAATTCAGTTTGAAGTCGCCTACACATGTCCACTGGCAAATTCGCTCAAGCTACTCAATCAGGAACAGTTGAATTTGGGAACCTAATCAAGACCAAGCGAAAAAAAATTCCGAAGGCATCGTTCTCACCTTCCAAACGGAAAGTAGAAAAGCGGCGAAGTTCACAAGCAAGGGGTTTGTGTTGCGATCCATTCCAATGCATACAGTTTGGGTTCACAAAATTTTCGTCACTCCAGAATTGGAGTGAAACACAACTTTCACGAGGCAAAGCATGCGCTCAGAAAAAAATGGATAAAACCGTGTGCTGAAGCGACAGGAAGGTGGCCTCACCCCGACGCAGGTCAACAAGTTTCGGTTTCTTGGAGGAATGGGAACACAGGATCAAACGCAATGTGCCCTGTGGTCGCAGAGGTCTAGAGCAAGGCCCGTTTCAACTATCGAAGTTTTACTTATGTGCATGAGCACAGACATTTTGTCGTTCTGGGACTGACCAAAGGATGCAGCAGGACTGGCTCACAACTAAGAAGCGAGACCTACCCAGGCGTCCGTGACTGGTGGCGATGGCCGCATGTTGCGGAGTGGTGTTGGCCTGGAGCAGGTCGGAGTGCAGGCAGTCCACCAGCAAGCCCAGCAACCGCTCCAGAACCTGAAAGATGCAATTTCCACAGGTTAATTTGCCTTGCAGTGTAATATACACACACATCACCCATCTTTTTGCAAACTCCAACCCATTTTTCCAAACAATTTCGTTGATGTACAGACGAAGTGTATCTTCTCTATGCGTACAAAGTTGAACAAAAGGTATGCGGACACGAAGTTCCACAAGGACTCCTGGTCTGTTTTGGAGTTGATTTGGCCACTTCCTGCCATCGTCACTGTGCGTTTGCCCTTCGGCCACAAGGCAATCAAGTTGATCTTCGTGAATGGTCCCTGACGTTGGCGCGTGACTCAACAAGCTTGTATTGAAGAAATAATCAAGGAGTCGCCTCAAAACTAGTGGCATGGAGTCAAATGTTCAGACGGCACCTGTGATGAGAGCGAGATCCCCAGTGTTCAGAGATCTTTGGGTTTGCGGGAAAACGTATCCACAACTACTTGTTGGGCTGAAAGGAAACCTGGGAAGAAGATGGTCCAGGACTTCTCGATCAGTTTACTTCTGGTGAAAATGCACACGCCAAGCACAGTACAAGGACATTTGTGGGAAAGACGGCATCAGATTCAACCTGCTCCCTTCGGGTGTGGAGACCTTCTGTCGACCGAATTTCCTTTCCTCTGCATGCAGCCTTGTGTCGCAGCGCGCTGCTCTTACCTTGAACAGTTCGTCGCCCTCGACGCCCGGCGGCTGCGTAGCGGCCCAGCCAGGATTGTTCTTGTCTAGCACCAGGTGATCAAACACGGACCCAATCGCCTGCAACCAGCAACAATGCTCAGAAATCGGGACATGGCGACGGCGGTGCCGTTCTTTCTGCTGTGCATACAAAACAGAAAATACTTGTCAGCGAGGTCACTCTTGGTATGGCGTGCCTCCCACCAACTCAAATTGCAATCACTTCGATCTGAAGACAGGGCAATAGGCCCTGAAAACTCGCTGGTGTGGCCCATCAGTGCGATTCTCAAAAACCGATGAGCATCTGGCCAGTTTCATCTGACAAGTTTCATTTGCACCGCCACATCAGCCAAAGTCCCGAGCTGTGCTCTGAGACCAATTAGCCAAATTCTAAAGTTGGAAACCTTTGTGCGCAAAGTTCAAATCGACCACCACTTTTTCTTCCTCTGCCCCCAGCCCTCAGCGATGCAATACAGCCAATTTAGACGACAATACCATTGCTTTCTCTGCCACAACCGGGTCTTCCAGGCAACTTTCAGATGTTACCAATCTGCGGTATTGAATTCTGCCTGCCGCACCTGTACAATTTTCTGACACGCCCTCAACGAAGGTGATATCCTCAGTGCCGCACAGCAGCATCACCTCGTTTGCTCGCTGTATGACACACGGTGAAAGTAAATTTCGACATCGAGTTTTGCCATGATTTTGTTCCAACGCAATTTCAGTCCTTGCCGTTTGTACAAAACAAATCTGTGCAAGTCAGAATATTGTAAACCACCGCAAGAGGAGAAAATGTCACAGATGTCACAGCCTTGTCCCCTGTGGTCTGCTGGGCGTTTCGCCCCGTTGCAATGAACCTTACCTTGGCGAAGTTTTGAGCATTTGCAGACTGGAGATATGGTTGTTCCATGCCCGGAGACATGCGGCGCTGCGGACTTCCGTTCACGTTCGTCCCGGACGTGTGCACGGCCTTCGCCTGCGGCGCAAAGAATCCAAAAGGCTGAACTTCTCAGATAGATTTTTTGACTTCCTGAAACTTGCAATGCACCAGATCATGCCGAGTGCAGAACTTTCATCGCGCTTCAAACCTCCATTCGCAACACCCGCCAACTGACTTGTTCATTTTAAATCAATGGATGACAGAACGTGGGTGATCCAAGACCTCCTTTTCGCCAACGAGCACAGTCGGCCGCACTGTCCGGATCCATCAGAGGAAGAACAGTGAGGACCCTGAGTCCCGATACCTGCGCGGTGACGAGGAGGCTGACGGTGTCGATGACGGTAGCGATGTCGGCCGGGTTCTTGTAGTGGTCCGCAGCCGTCAGGTTACTCAGCGACTCCGCCATCTCAATCACTTGTGATATGTTGACAGGATTCTTGTGGGTCATCTCCTCTATCTGAAAACGACAGCTGACCTGCTTGAACTGTCAAGCCCATAAACTGGGAAATGAGTGCTTTCTCCTGGGCTTTTTCCTGTCTTTTCCTGTTCTTTTGCTGAAAGCCACGAAAAATTACGTTTGCAAATACCAATTACCCTCAGATGAGTCTCATTCTGTGCCCGTTACTTTTAAACGGTGTTGCATTGTGGATCAGTGAGTTCAATTGGAGCAATCAATTTTGTTTTCTGAAGATCTGCACATTTTTACTCCATTTGCTGTCACAAGATGTCTCGAGGACCAATTTGGTACGGACGCTGCACGCATCTGCAAGTTCGAGGGTCACAATCGCGGATTTCACAGCTGCTCTCCCGGAGTCTTCGAGTGCTTTCAGCACTTCTGCTGTTTGCTCTTCCCAACCCTGCTCCACCCAAACACAAGAAAAGGAGCTAAAAATAACTGTGCCAAGAAGAGTGCAAAAAAGCGTTCTCCCTCGAGCTACATTTTGGAAGCTGTGCAATGGAGCATCATCAGAACCCTGGGACACCAGTTGAGCTCAACATGTTTGAGTACATTGTAGAATGCATGACAATGACATCTGCCGAATAGAGCATCTGGAGGCATCTTCCTGCAGGGAGGATGCTGTTCACGTTGCCTTCAGAAGAAGTCAGCACATGTGAGCTACACAGCCACGGACCCTCTTTTCATGTCAGGTGCACCACGCGTCAGATTGCAAGCTGCCACCAAGACGAATTAATTAGAAAAATGGAAATATCAGTGTCAAGAAGAGAGAGGCTCGTAATTTAATTAGCCGGGAGTGGGAAGGGTGTCACACGCTGCACCCACTTTCAGAAGAAGTCTGTCGAAGGACGCAAATAGTTCCCCATGCACCAGAAAATACGTCTTGTAGGTAAATGACATCCACAAGGTAGAGCTTTTTGAGGCAGAGCACAAGTCAGAGAAACAGTGGTTCCACTGCATGAAGGCGACTACTGAGCCATGCATTTTCGACACATTTTCTACTTTCCTAAAGGCGCACAAAAATTCGTCATTCGACAGGAACTGTTCTCTCACCGACTTCTTCATGTCGAGTTCGGAGGCGGAGACGCAGTCGTCGAGCACCGGCTCCTCCCACACTCCGTCGTACTGCGACACGGCCTGCACGCACGTCCGGTTCGCGAACGCTACGGGAACAAGGACGAAAAGCAACTGATTCCAACTGTCTGAAACTTGATTTCATATCGACGTGATGAGGTGATCACATCTGCAGAAAGTTGCCTGGACACCAAAAGCTGCGTTTTTACTCTTCGTGGTTCCACCGATGAGTAACAAACAATTCGTATCTGTGAGGAAACCGGGTTGGTTTGGAGCCGTGCACCTCTGGTACGAGACGTGTTTTTGTTGTTGTCGTGGCAATGAATCTCCCATTCTCAACGCCATCAAACTCAGGCCACTTTCCTTTCGTGGCCATGATGGTCAAGGTCATGATGGATTGCTGAACCCTGCACGCTTTGCCCCCAAACGTTGAGTGAAAGACATTGCAGCGAATTGTGTCACGGTGCATTTCCCGATGAAACGAAGGGACATTCGGAGCAATCTTGAGTTGGACCTGAGGTTCCGGTGGAGTCGTAATCCTTGCCTGACACGAACTCCAAACCGAATGTCCCACACGAAATAATCCTCAAAGGACTAGTTTCTCTGTCTTGACTGAACCAAGCCGGCCAATTTTACGCTGAAAATAACCAATACGAGTACCTTTGGATGCCGCTTGAGACAAAATTTGACACATTTGCTGAAGCACAAAAATAGCAGAAATAATTTCTTCAACAATGATGCTGTCTCAAAATGGAGACAAGCAGGAGGTCCTTCTGTAGGCCACAGTGAAATTGAGTCTGCTGGCTACTCTGGATGGGCAAAGGTGTTTTTCAGGCAAAGCCCCAGTCGGCGTAATTCATGTCCACTCCACAGTCCAGATTTCCAATTTTGAAATTGGGGTTGGATGGTGGTTTGCTCCTCAATCTTTGTATCGGTCTGTTTCTGCACACACGGTCAACCTGAAAGTTTCAAAACTTCAGGGGTCCTTGAGACCCATATCAACATGACGGCTTGGAAGCAACTGAGTCAGAACACGAATGGGGTGGATTGCATTGACTCTTTGCTTGGATGATACGCCCACAACAAGTCACACTCCGTCCATAATTATGAGTCAAAACGGAAGTCTCCTCAATGAAAAGTGTCGGTGTCGTAGATCGATCGCTGGTCGGAGGTTCAGGTTCTTCAGAAAGAAGCGTTTTCCAGACCCCTGGTTTTGTTTTATTTTCCCAAAACCTCGAGGTGCAGCTCGCCACGATGGCCTTGCGACCGAATTCTCAATCCTGCAATTGTCGAATTTGCCCATGGTAAACTTGAAAATGTTGTCGAGGACAACAGTGCTTGTTGGATCTTCAGCCAATTGATTTTGAGAATATACTTTGCGGTTGGCCAACAAACCAGGGTCCTGGGAACGCCAGGATCCACCCCTGCCTCGTACAGGAAAGGTAAGCGGGTCTGGTGCAGACAAAGAGAAGCCTCGGAAGAGCGGCTCCGAGGCACCTTTGGCCCCATTGATCTGAGCCCGGAGATGTTTGCGGTGCGCGCCAACAACAATGATCCATTTCCACTCGCATCAGCACAAAGGAACTTGGGAAACATGGAAGGAAATACAATGTTTTTCGTGTTGGGGTGGATGAGGTTATTTTTATTCACACGAGATCAGCGTGAACTTGTTTGGCTGTGTGTTTCAGCGAAATGTCCATTGTCTCAGTGAAGTTGAGGTTCACATTGCACGCAGTGCTTTTGACGGAGGTGTCGTTTTTCTATCGGCACCTTTGAGGCTCCGTTTTATTGGGAGTACTTGCAGGAGAACAACGACATATTCTTGCAGGCTGAACTGACGGTCGCATTGAAAATAAATACATGTCCACGCGCAACTGAGAGTGTCTCACACTGTTTCATCCACTGGATCCCTCTCACAGAGTCGCAGAACTCAAAATTGCCCGATTTTTGCATTTTGCAAACGTCGACCAAGAAACAAGAACTCGGCTGACAGATTTTTCTGCAAATGGAAATGAAATCTTCTACTTTGGAGTGACATTTCATTTAAATCTCTGAACATTTCCAATGGGAGTGCATATTCCATCAAACCTTGATTTGCACAACAAGGCAGAAAGCTGTCGAGATTGCAAGATAAATTTCAGCTTGGGTTGCACCGCCATCCTTGCATTGTGGGAAGATTTCCTGTTGTGTCTTCAAGCCAAATGGGACTGCAGTCCCAGGACAATGATTTCAGACCTTTTTTCTTTTGTCCAATCCAATGGCTGTTTTGGAAACTTCTTCTAAACCTCGGTGTTCACCCTTTGCAACAAGCATGGCTCTTCAGACACTGCAGCCATGCGGTGTGAAACGGCTTTGGGAACTGCGAGCGAGATTTATGCTGGTTGCCGTGTTAGCCTATTGCCTCAATCTCCCAGGATTATGGATCACTAAATTGCCCAGCGATTCCATAAGACACAGTGGATCTGGAAAAAAGTCCACCAAAATCCCAAACCCGGATTTATGCATCTTGTACCCAAAAAAGCAATTTGTGTCATGTTCCCTTGATTTGCGGCAAATGTTCACGATGCATGTGCAATTGCCGACCGACTTTTGTTTTGAAGATCTCAACTTGAGGTCACGTTTGAAATGAAAGGAAAACAGACCCAGCAGCGAATCTTCAAAACACAAGGCGTCATGTGTGGGTTGTCGTGTGAGGTTTTTCAGGAAACTTTTGTCCTTCCTGCGTCTCCTCGAAAATTAATGATGCATTTTCTGAGAGCAACACAAGTGAATTCGCTTTCTTGGTGAACAGTGGCGAAAAACATTATTTAAGTTGGAATTAAGAAGGAAAACACGCTTAAGAAGAGCTGTCAGCTGAAATCCAGTTGAGGACACGAACAAGTGTGTGCTCTGCTCCATGTAAGTCAATGATGCGACGGTTTTTAATGAAGTAATTCGGTGGAGTGATGCAATTAAGGCGTTCTTCAGCACGTTCTGCAGTGCGACCACATCGCCGAAAAATCTCCGAGCGTCTCCTCTCGCTCACTCACCAACCCAAACACTCACACCCCTAATTTCCCTAATTGAGTTCAAAACAAGTTTTGCTGATTTCTCAAAGTGTGAAAATAATTTTCAGGAAAGATAAAGGAATTCTCGCTTGTCGAGTTTTCTGCAGCTGAGGCCCAGCTTCACTTGACGAAGCCGTGGAGAGAAGCACTGATGGTTGAACGAGTCCACAAAGTGTGACACCAGAGCAGCACGCCGAGAGCGTTCGCGCACATGTGCAGGACGCGCGCCTCCGAAGTCGGAACCGTCCTGTCGCACTCGCCAGCTGCTCGCTGCCAGCTTCTCCCAGCCATCCTTCATCGCACCAACAATCGCCTCATTGTGACGCAAAATCGCACCAAGATGAATCGGGCATGGTTTAAGCATTAAGAAATCAATCGGAGGTGCTGCCTCATTGTACTACACACACTTTGCGCAAAGAGCTGTGAAATTAGGAGACCACAGACGCTATTCCTGGCAAATCTTTGAATCAGAAACCTAACAATAACGGTTAGCCTCGAAATCCTTGATGGAATCACAACAGAAAGGGCCGAGGGATTTGCCATCAATGGACCATTATACAATTAGACCGCGGCGGAGGTCGAGGTGGCGGCTGAATTTGTGGAAGATTCCCAACCAGACAGAGCACAGGAAATCCCTCGTCGTGTGCGTGCTCGGGCAAATGACAGTTGAGGTCGATTTTCAGCAATCCGTGACACTGGCGGATGTGCTGTCGGCAAGTTCATTCAGCTGTTCTTAGTTCAGAGGAATCTGAAAACTGGGACAGATTCACTGTAACTTCACTGAAGACAACACCTGATTGGCCACATAGGCTGTCATAGAAACCATTTCAAACACATATACGGAGCAGTTCTGCAAACCTGCAGAGATCCAAATCTATTCTGTGACTGCACGGAAAGAGACAGTGCGCGTCTCGATCACGGAAAACAAGTCGCAGCTGCTTTTGCTTCGGAACGGAAACGATTTGCTGGCATCAGTCAGTTTCCGGCTTCCTTTCTTCTCAGGTGGTCGGGGATCCCTTGACTGTCTCGCCTCGGATCCACCCCTCGGGTGATGCGCGCTGCGGGGTTGATGTATGACAGCTGCGCGCTTCATTGGGCGCGGCCTCGCCGACGCCGACAGTCGGGCATCACGGATCATTGGCTGCTTTCTCCCGCCACCCACAGCAATCAATCTCTGCGCTCACAACACAATATCAGTGATCACCGCCGTCCTCGCCTGAGGAGAATGTTCCGTTTCTGAAGACACACGTGCACCCATTGCTTGTGTGATGGCGGTCCTTTCCTTTCTTCCTCCGTGGATTCTTGCCCAATCTCTCTGAACAATTTTTTCTCACGTGTTCACTTGAACATTGAAGCATCGAATCGTCTCTGAACCAACGTCCAACCTGAGAGGTTGGAGCAGGAGGCAAGAGATGATCCAGAAAATGAAACGAAAGCCTGAACAGTCCTTTTGCCTTCCGTCTTGGTGGATCAACTCTGAAGCCAGTTTTCTTTTGTCTGTTTGATTCTCGCCGAGAACGTGGAAGCCTGAATGAAAGCAGGTAGACACACAGACAGGAAGAGCTCCTGGTGTTTGCGTAGCATGTAAGTTCTATTGACTTCCATTTCTGCATATTCCTGCTTCAGATTTTGGCAGAAACATTGGCGGAAGACTGTAATCATATGTTCGTGATTGCTGTACTTTTGCGACGAAATCATGTCTGACAAACGAATATCAGGAAGGGTGCTCCCTTGGGGTGAGGCTTTGTTCATATTTGGATTATTATCCCAAAGAGAATCCATCTTCAGAGGCATCATATTCTTTCGTTTGTTTCAAAGATTCATCCGGTTGCCTGCTGAAAGGTGAAAGAAGTTGTTGTGAAGAAGGAATCAGACGAACTCACGTGTGTAGTTCCCGTACTGCGTCTCCTGCGGCACGAATCCGGGGCAGGGCACGCTGGCCGTGTGGTTGGCCGGGGTTCGCTCCCAAGCCACGTTCTCCACCACTTCCGCCTTGCATTGAGCACCTGTAAATATGAATCCACAAGAACTGACAAGCCCTGCACTTGTGTCTGACTGGATGAATTGACAAAGTTGTGAGTAAACAACAGGGGAGAGTGAACAGTGATATATATATACATGAAACCGATCAAACTCTTACCATTTAAATCACTGCAATATTGATCACAAGAAATACTGGCTTCTACGTCTGTGAACGGAGGTTCTTCACCTGTAAACAAACGTCAAAACATCTTCAGGGCACAGAATACACAAGTGCCTTGCCATCTCTACGTGTTGGGTTTCATGCTCGTACTTGGGGGGATCAACGAAAAATTCATTTCCGGGTTCCGATTTCTGTTCTGTATGATGCTTGTGCCAAAAGCAACTCTGAAGGATTCCATGACATGACGCAGACTGCATCTGTCGTATGCCTCAGTCACGACCATGAAATCAGTCACCAGACAAAAAAAAACCCACAAGAAGCACTTGTCAATGTGACGGTAAGCTGTTAATTTGCCAATCACTTTTGATCGAAATTTTCTGCGTCGTTTGATGTTCGCTTCCTGTTTTGTTTATCTCTTGGTGGGAGGGGGCGAGCAAATGACAGGGGTCCGTTGTTCGAACAATCTACACCCAAGAAGTCCAATGAGAAGTCTGGAGATTGCTCCACCAAGGGGACACAGCTCTCCTGAGCACAGCAGTGACTCTGTGGTGTTTTTTGGGTCGGTTCTTTGAAGGAGAAACTCGGTCTGAAAGTCGAGGGAGATTTGTCCGAAGATGGGTGATTCTGAAACGATCTTCTTGCTGTGGTACACTGTGCTTTCTGCGCAGGTTCCGTTGAGGATCTTTTTCCCTTTTTCTCCTTGTCGTTTCACAAGTTTCCTTTTCCAATTTGGTTTCATGCATTTTTGAAACTTTTCTGGCAGCAAAGCCTTTCCACTCGAAAGATCGCGAAAAGAAGATTTTGGTGCGATACCCTCATCCTATCTCACACTTGAGTGCATTGTGTGTTTCAGAAAGATTGTCGGGCTCCTTGCTGAAAACAGCCCTCTGCATTTCATGATCACGTTCGCCTGGAAAATGTTCCTGGAAAGCAATTTCTTGCACAGGTGGATTTTACATCTGAGTTGAAAGTTTTTCTTGTTCGTTTCAATCATGGAAAGATGAAACGGTGAATTGCAATTTTTGTAACCAAGCTGATACCCTACGTCACAAAATGATGGCAGATTTCAGGGCAACTCTTGACAACTCCAGCGGAGAAGATTATGAATAATTTCAACCAGGCATTTGCACACACAAAGATTCCGCTGATGTGCATGTTGTAAATTTGGAAAGGAACTTTCTTGCTTTGGGGAGAACACGAAGTTACTGTCTGGGCCAGCAAATTTTCCTCGTGCCAATCACCGGCGACTTTGTGGACGTTTGTCACCCCATGTCTTACCTCGGATGAGAGAAGGCCATCTCATCTGCATGGCGCCCCTGGTGCCCGTTCTGAAGTCGGCCCACTCCACTGCGTCTCCGCAAGACATGAACAACTCGTCTCTTTGCACCGCTTGAATCTAAATTTCAGAAAACACACGGCCTTGATGTCATTTTTTCACGAGCTGTGTATTGGTTTGTTGAAATCCACATTTTATTCGGCTCTTGGAGATTCAGGATTCAGGTCAGGGGCCCAAACTCCAACCTCAGACCTTTTGTGATTGAAACGTTTGAGGCAGCATGATAACACAATTGAAAGATTCCGGCAATTTTTGGGTGTCAAGGCGTCAGGGCTTCAGGGCGTCAGGGGCCACCTGAATCCGCTGCAGATTCGATCAATGTTCATGTCGCGTTGACCCGCAATCAGGCGGCCAGACTGACAACAAGACATTTGCATTGATCACAACCATGTTCAACAACAAGAACTGCACTTCTCCACCTCGAATAATTTTACACTCCGCGCTTCTCTTCATTCTCATACAGTCTTGCCCTTCTCTATTTTTAGGTTATTGAACAGATGAGTTCTCGATGATTGCAAGATGCAGACAGAAGACGGTGTCAAAGCCGCTCCAACTCCAGCTCAATCAATAATCATTGTTACCAAAGAGTTGAGCTTCTCACACCCAAAATTCATCATGAAATTTCATTTCCACTCGCAGAGTGCATGTTGTACGGAGAGTGGGTTTTTTGACGTCACGTTTTGCTCAAGTTCATTGACACTAAATTTGGTGACGGCGAATCTCAAAAATGTTGGCACAGTTTTCCGACTGACGACGTAACATTTTCGGCTCCCGAGAAATCACAGGCACCTGATGGTATGCAAGGCAATCTTTCGAAAGCCATTTTTGTTGTGCTCAATTTTGCAATGCATTCAAAGCTCCTTTTGAGGTAAGATCAAGCTCCAATGAAAAGGGAAAAGCTTCCAGAGGAAGTAAACAGCGTTCCATTCTTCTTTGTGCTTCTTGTAAAAAAAGTTTGACGTCACAAGGTGTTTCAGGTCGCAGTCCTCCCAGGTAACTGCAACTGCCGTTCTTTCTTTCTGTCCTCCGTGACGACGTTTGTCTTCAGGCTGACTTGCATCTTCTCGGAGCTTGGACTGGCATTAACTCCAAAAGGTTTCTTGCACAGTACAAGGACGCGCGTCTTGGTTCAGAACGGGAGACATACCTAATCCGTATCTGTTGTGCATTCCATTGTTTCCCCAGCGTCGCATCATTTGCTCTGTTCTGCACGTGTGATGTGAACATTATGAAGCCGAGTTCAAAATCACACTCAGCTTGGTGTGTAAAGTGTATCCCTGCACACTAGTTGCCGAAGGAAAAATACAGTTGCAGAATCTGGTTCAGTGACACGTCGTGAGGGAGTGGATTTGAGCACAACACAATATGAGCTGCTGGGCATCATTTTGACTGTGACCACAGTTTTTTAGACACTAAGAAGTCATACATTTTCACGGGGGCAGAACAACTAAATGGCTCGATTTGCCCCTTTTTGTCAAGGTGGAGCACCTCCTACTGGCTCTGTGCCCGGTCGCCACAGACTACTCTCCAACAGGAGATCAACAAGAAGAGTATCAGCACACATGACTCTTGTTCTCGTTTTGCTATTTTGTTGCGTGTGGGTCTCAAGTGTGCGTGGAGCTGTTCTGGGTTGATTCTGACAGAGATCGCGTCCTGGCGAATTGATTCAATGAATTATTTTCCAAACTCACCGACACCCCACAAGGCTCAGGCTACACCACTCAGATTTGATTCTGGGACGACACCCTTGTCAATTTATCCAGATCCATGAGTACTTCCCCGATGGTTCAGGAAAACACGTCCGACAGGTGATATCAGGACCGATTCCTGGGTCAGATTGGTGTGCTGGGACGAACTCAGATCAAGCACGGAAGTTGCCATTCGTGCCGAATTAACCAGCAGATCGCGAGACTGCCGCGACTTCTGCAAATAGTCTTTTTGGATCCTGAGGTACATGTATTCAACACCTGTGTGACAGGAATGCAACGAGTTCGGCAAAGTCTCTGTCACAGGACACAACACGTCAAGCAGAATCGCCGAAGCGCAGAACTCTGAGGAACAAACTCACCTCGTGCATGCTGAGGTTGCGGTGCCAGATGTTGACCTGGCTCATCTCGCCGAGGAAGGCACTGTGGTTCATGAAGAGGAACTTGGTCTCGGGGCCGCGGGACGACTGCCCCAGCACCACCTCTCCGCCGCCGGGCACGGGCCGCTGCGCCCACACCGCCTGTCCCTGCTCGTGCTGTTCTCCGCCGTCCACGTACACGTGCCAGTACCCGTCTGCAAATGGCAATGTCAGAAATGAAAATATCCGTTGATGACATAAACACGACAAGGCAGATTCTGCAAGAGTCAAGCACTTGAGTTTCGACTTTGGGTTGTACAGCAAAGGGACGCAATTTGGAGAACAAGACTGCCAAGTCTTTGCTTTGGGAGGGGGTTGCCGGGTGAAAAGACCAAGCCATTTGGGGCACGGAGTTTTGGAGCGCTGACACAGAACTTGACACGAAGGATCAAATCCAGAAGGAAACAACACTTCCAGATGCTACTGAAGTCGAGGCGGTTTTTACGGTAAGTGCAACTGAGCAATATTAAAATGTTCCGTTTCCAAACAGCAAACAAACCAGGAACATTGTTCACTGGAAGAGAACAGCTTTGGACAGAGTTGTGGTTGTTCTATGTACTTTGTGTTTGCATTATGTGATCGTGTTGCAATTGGATTAGCCGGGCAAAGTTGCCATCTCGCCCAACCGTCATTAAAAATCCATGCGTGCGCGGCTCAAATTTCCAACACGAAACCTTGACAAAACACCAGAAGTCTTCCACTGACGTTTTCTGTGACACGATATAACTTTGAGATTACGTGTACTTTGTCAAGTGTTTTTGGTGACATTTTCCTTGTTCCTTTTTTGCAGAAAGTGCGAAACGTACGAAACTTGCAGGACACCAATTGCGTACAAACTGCGTAAAAATTTGAAACAGATTTCTTTTTGGAAGACACGCGCCTTGTCCAAAAAACAGTCCATCTCTCTTTTTGAGAGAAAAAGGCGTGTGACTTCAAATTTCTAAAGCGACACAAATGGTTGAAAATATTCTTTTGAAGTGCTTCTTGCGAAACTGAACACAACAACTAAGCAGTTTCAGAAGAAGCCTTTCAGGTAGCACGCACAAAAGTCCTTTTTCGCTTCCGCGTTGAATTGAAATTGAATTGCTGAGAAAATCTGCCAAGAGATGTGATTATTGCTTTTCAGGCGCGTGAAACTTTGTGAGCTGTCAGGATAGAGAAGCAGCCAAAGAAAAGGGATGACGCGGTGGAAAGGTCACACTCAACTGTTTGTCTGCATTTCGAGACGGGCGATGCAGAGTCCCAAAAGAGATTGTTCCCTTCTAATCAAGAGGCTGAGAAAGGACTTCACATTTCTCCAAAACCAAAATTTACGTATTTGAGTACGGAATGTTTCGAGTTCAGGTGCGATCTCTTGGATCGAGGCGAGAAAGAGCCACGAGAATCCCTGGTTTTCGAGATTCCCATGTGTTGCACAGACCCTTTGAAAACTTTTCGAACTTTTTTGAATGAAAAGGATAACAAGAAGGCTGTACCTGTAAATCCTACAGTTTTGTGGCCAAATTCCAAATTCCACAAAAGGGGATGGGTCCAGCATGTACAAGAAAGTCAGGCCCCAGGTATCGCCTGACCAGGTGCTACTGCCCCACCCTGGGGTTGGGGGTCTGGCAGTGCCACCAAGTTGGGCCCCAAGAGGTGATCGCACCAAGCCCGCGGATCGATAAAACCGCGGGCTTTCACAATTTCTCTGAGACTCCGTTGTTTACAAGAGGAGATTGGACACGTTTGAAACTATTCAGTGAACCTCCGGGAGCACCGTGCCTGTCGCCAGCTCTTGACACCTTCGAAGTTCCAGATCAATCAGTCTGTGTACCTCTGAAGTTTCCTTTTAGAATTAAGCCAGGCAATGCACCAATTGAAGTGCATTAGCGGAGAATAGGAAGCAATCGTGTGATTCCCCGCGGGATGAGGCTTGGAGGTTGAGTACTTGACACACTTATTGTCAAAGCCACAATCAATGTGAAGTTGATTATTTCCCTCCGCTTCCCCCTGATCTCTTCGCAGGTAATGCACTGATCAGAAAGTCCCCACGAACGGTTCTCGGATATGAGGAGACGAGAGCTGGTTCTGACAATCACAACGTGTTGCGAAAATACGAGTACAATACACAGTGGTCTTCTTCGAAACCAACATCTGCACAGTTGAATTTTTTCCTGATTTTTGAGATGCCACAACAAGAATTGACCTTCGTGGTCCTCAAGCTGCCCCAAATTTACCTTCACATATGCAGTGTGCAAGTGGGGACCAGGTCCACAAGGGTTTCATTGCTGCTCTGCAAAACTGCTTTGAATGCATTTCCTGTTTGAAACATATTTTGAAGACCCACCTCACCGTTTACCAGGCCCAAACAGCAGCGTAGGAATTTGATCCTGAGACGCACACTGCGGGTCCCTTGCAGGAACAGTTTCAACAGACGAAGTTTCAACATCAAGGCCAAGTGCTCCATCAAAGACATATTTTTTGCGAAGCAAAACGTGCAATTCCGTTGTGTGTGTTCTGTCGCCTTTTTGAGCAGTGAAGTGATTGCAACATGTGCAGATAAATCCGTTTCCTCTTGCGTGTTGCACGGCGCTGTTGGAATTCCTACACACTGCATCTAACGAAAGGTTTCCTTCCTCACGCCTTCTTCAATCCTACCTCCCAGAGAACATGTTTTTGTGCGCCTTTGTGCAATCTGGTTGAATCAGTGGGAAACGGCACGAATGCGCGATTCTCGAGCAGCAAGTTCAGGATCGTTAGTTTTTCATTGTCCTTTGAAGCAAAGACAAAGTTTCTTTGAGAAGACCTCAACTTGGGTGGTGCCCTGCATGGCTGTGTACGTTCTATTTCTGACGGCCCCTGTTTTCTCTGGTGCGAGATCTGCAGACAAATTGCTCCTGGCATCAACTCATGAAACATTTCAAAAGGTGCTTCCCAGATACCTGGGGCAACCTTTCCCCTCTCCTGTGTGATAACTGAATGTTGCCAAGTGGCAGTGGTCTTGTCTGCACAAAGGCGAGGAGAGACGTAGGCTTGCTGCACGGGGAACTGCTGATGCATGTGTGAGGTTCATGAAAGAGCCCCGGGCCCCTTCGGGGAGACTCGAGGTCTAAGCTTCCCCAGCCACAGGTCATGTGGCCTGGTCAATACCGCAATTAATTTCCCTTCTGCTGATCGGATTTTCCTTCACCCCCTGTGTTCTCTCAAATTCACTGGAAAATTATTGGAAGCGACTTTTGAGGGAAAATGATTGGTTTGGGGAGGGAATCACGTAGATTGAGCTTCAGCTGGTTTTGAAGGAGGTCTTTATCCAGCATCCCAGATGCGGCCTTCTCAGACCAATGTAAGTGGAACCCAGAGAGTTCTCTGCGGAGCTATTCTGGGTCCTCTCAACACGACAACAAAACAGTTTGGTTTTGGGGCTTCCATCTCTCTTGCGCAGCAGACTGGGAACCATAACAAGCATCGCTTCAACGTTTCTCACCAGTCACTTGAGTTGGCGTTTTGTCGTCTGGTTTGAGGGCCTGAGTTGAGAGAAAATCAAAGCGCGACTCCAATTCAGAAGGATCAAAGCCCAGAAAATAGAGCAATGCCTCAGTCCTTCATCTTTGTGATCAAGGGTAATTCCACTCAACAAACCTACATTCAAAGGCATTGGCTTCGACTTGGACAGATTCGCTCAGTATTTTCAAAAGATTCATCGTCTGACTGAAATCTTCGTTCTTGTTTTTTGTTCTGTTTGCGTCGAGTCTGAACTGTCTGGCTCGCTGTCTCTTGATTTTCTCCTACACTGCAAGGGATTCATGCAGTGCGACAAGCACACAGTTTTTGGAGAATCGTGTCACAATGCTGGTTTGTTCCTTGTGCAAATGGAAACCAAGGTGTTTTCTGTATGACTTTTTGACGAGATTTTGTTCGCAGAACTGAATCGTCCTTTTCTTTCACATTTTTGGCCTGTTTTTGATGGAAATTTTCAAGAAAATGACAAGACGAACAGCCCTGCAACCCTGCCAGAAACGCCTTTTGGCACCGACGTCCCACCAACTCTTCTGCATCCACGCCCCAAAAGGGCAGCGATGGCCTGTCCTGGACGGTTCAGCAGGACCAGTGTAAAACCCTTATTTTCCCTGCCTCTCAATTGGCAACCGCTACATCTCAATGCCATCAAATAAATGGATGCAGAGTTGGGATAAGTGGGCAATCACTGACCATCAGCTGGAAATGGCTCGGATTAAAGAGTTCAGTTCCATGGAACTGCGGTGGTGAGCGCTAAGTTTGATGAATTTGAAGGTGAAGTAAAAAGACAGTAAATCTGTGGGCTGGCTGCACTGTGAAAACCCTTTTGAATGTTGCAGACGCTAACTAGTTTGCAACATTCCCTGTGGAAACATGAAGAAAGCACGCCCCGGTTCCAAGTGTCTTGTTGAGTCTTCATCACAGATGCACGCACTCATTTTCATGACAACCTGAACCAGAAAATTCAAGAGTGAGTCATGTAGAACCAGCGACTCCGTCTGCACATGCAATTCTTTTGCAGCTTCCAGCTTTCACAGAACCCTAAGTGTCTGGCTGGATAAGTACTGGTCTGTGGAAGTGCTAAACTGCGGGGGACATCAGGTGTCGGATGCGGCCAATCTATCAGCATTGTGAGGCAATTTGCAAACAATTACCAGAAGACTTACAAACTCCTGGGTGCACTGATAGAGACATTGCCTCTGAAAAACCAACCCAGACCACACGAGGACGAGGATTGGGGTTGAAATTGACTCTCCAAAGCTGGCCAGACCGCTTTTGTTTCTTTGAAAAGAAACAATTTGTTAACAAATTTTGTGTTCTGCAGGGCAGTTATCCGACCTTTGTTTAGTCCAGTTTTTCCACTGATTGTCTCCTGGCCATTCTGAAGCCGTTCAACGTTGGCTGCACTCAACATTTCTCCGAGTTTTTGTAAGAATGGCCGTCCTCTACCAAAGACAGATTATAGCGTTCTCAGTGACAAAACAGTGTGAACTTTCGGAGGTTTACGCAGCAGTCAGCCAGAATCCAAGCCGATTAGAACTCTTTTCTTGGTTCAATTGAAGCGCATTCCTTTCAGGCTGAGCGTGAGCTGAGTCCGGAGCCAATCCTCTCGTACAACAAAGTGGTGCATCAAACGTCCGATGCGACACTTGTGGAGGTTGTGCGTCTCGGAACATTTGCGAATGACACCAAAGGTTTGCGCAATGACCACATGAAAATGACCAAACAAAGCCGGTGTCGGTCGGCAGTGTGTTGGCAACTTGCAGATACCATTGCTTTCGATGACTTTTTGTCATCGAACTATTGTTGCACCAGAAAGTGCCGACGCAGTTCTGTTTGATCGACCTTTCCCTCGTTTTTGGAGAGGTTGCTGGAAGATTGTTTCCCAGACTGCGCTGAGTGTTTCGTGCTCGGAAGCTGCAGACTCATTCCACCATTCCAACTGTGACTCGCTCCTTGTCCCCGGGAAAAGTCCTCGTGGAGGAAAACAAGCTCCCCTTATCCTTTAAATCCCCAGGGCATATTGGTAGCCACATGCAAGCAGTCGATTGTCATTTGTGAGTATTGAAGCCGACAAACACAGGCACAACATGCAATCTGCTGTGCCAAATTCGAAGTGTCCCACTGCCGCTGTGGAAGTTGAAAAAATAAAACAAGTGCGCGTTGCATAAAGGACACTGTGAAGAGTTGCTCTCCTGGACGCAACTTGCAAGCAAAGATCCCTCTACTCGATGCGTTGCAGACATCGTCTGAGGTGTACGAGTACATCAACATACAAAACGCCGCTTTCGTCCACAGATGAAGCTGCGTGGTGCAATGTCGGGCGATTTCTCGCACCCTCCTGAAGCGCCACGTTCTGAGTTATTTGAAAGAAACAGGACAAGCTCCTCAAGTGTTAGCCGGTTTTGGCAACCTGAAGTTCTTTGATTCATTTCAAAACACAAAGTTCTGTTTTTGTCGGCAGGTCCACAGCTGAGTCGAAGAGACTGACTGTCCTGCTGTTGTCTTGCACAGTTCAGCAAAGGTGGATTTGTTCTTTTGCATTGGACCCTGCACTTAATTCTGGCTTCAACCACACCTTTGTCACCATGAGTGTTCTGTTTACTCTTGAAATCATTCTGTTTCAAATGTTTGAAACGGCGCTCTTGAGTGCTCTCTATTTTTCGTGACAGATATTGTTGGTGTTAAACTTGTCCGTTCTTTCCAAAGTTCACCAAAGTTCCTGAGAAGTTACGTTCAGCAACCTGACAAGATTTTCTCTCCCTTTGCAAAGCTTTCTTTACCAATGATATTTCTTGGGTGAGCAGCTTTTCCTTGTGTGTGCAGTGGAAGAAATGAAGAAAAGAAAGTTCTTTTCTTTCTAATTACGTGTTGCAGGCTAATTGCACCTCGTAGCCTTGTGTAGCAGGATGCCTACGCATCAGTATGATGAGTTTCTTATCCCAGACAAGCTTCATGCAACAACAAAAAAACAAAGAAATATCGGGTGTGCAAATTCACAACTTCGAAAATCTTAAAACACCAAACCAAACGGTGAGGAATCCCCGAAAAATCCTTGCGGTATGAGGCAAAAGCCCACGTGCACTCACACCCTCACCCGACCCCCGAACTCACCAACGGACGTCCAGGTCCAGGCGAGGTGGCACCACTTGTTCTGCGCCAGTCGGATGCGCGTGTCGATCTCCATCCCGTAGAGCGTGAGGCGAACCGTCGGACCCGACACCATTCGGAACACGTTGCTGCTCCCGCCCACCTGTCAACAAACCCAAAGATTGGCCTTTCTGGTTCAGGAAACGATTCTGTGTAATTTTCTGATTTCCCTTTTTCTCGGCGTTACGTGCAACTTCTTGCAGGAATAATGCACAATATTACGCATCGAATTGACATCAATATCATATCAACAGGAATTTTTGACGCTAAATCTAATGATCATTGTGCTTTTGCTTATTTTTAATGAAAGGCAACAACTCCAAATGGATGAAATTTGACGTTGATCTTGTGATGCGCAGTTTGATTGTAAATCCCACTGTGGACGAGAATCGTATCACATCGGACACATTTCGGGGTCATGGTCCCAAGTTCTGCGAGCATGTGTGGTGTGAGGTCATTGTCCATCCGTTGTGAGTCCATGTACGAGTACGGATACATATCATGGGCTGAGAGCATTCGGTGTTTTCAGAAGCAGTACCCAGTGCACTGAGAAGGAGAGTGTGGCGGCTGTCAACTCGCAGCTCTCTGTCTGCGAGCTCGTTGAGAGAGAAGAAGCGACTTATCTCGGAAAAGACTCTGTGTACCTTCGTGTACATGAACATACCTGTGACATTCTTTTTTCTTACAACTTCCCACAAAAGGATGATAAAAGGAAGAGACAACATGCAGCAGAGAAGGTGCGCACCTTGTATGAGATGATGGTCCCGTTGTAGGCGCGGTAGGCCTTGAGCCAGAGCGCGACGGTGAAGGCGGGCAGCTTCGGGAAGGCCTTGCCGAGCAGCAGCGTGTAGCGCACCGGGTTCAGCTCCGAGTACACGAGCCGCGAGTCGATCCCGAGCGCTGCAGAAGAACACGATGCGACACATTGAAACACCTCGTATTTCAACACGCAGGTGTCTGAGATGGTTCAACACGTCGTGTGGCTCAGCGCTCGTCAGAGAGCGCGGCCGGAAGAGCGAGTTCTTGGACTCAGCAGGTGAGAAGAAAAGGCTGAGAAAGCGTCCACATCACGAGGGTCACAACATTGTTTCGCGATGATACGCTGCGCACAGAAGAGAAAAAGTCAATTTGACCGATTTCATCTCAGGATGGGGTGAGTCAAGAACGGGATGCTCCATTAACGTTGATACTGCTATTTTTATCCCATCCTTCTTCCTTGATGTATTTTTCCATCGCGTCTCTTGATGCCTTTGTATTTCCATTTACGTGTTGCATTTCCTTTCCATATACATCCACCGAGTGCCTCCACTTTCAAAGCTTTTATCGCAACCTTACTACATACCTTTCAGCGAAGGACAGGAAAATGCCGCTCGTTGTAGTTGATCTAGTTTTGAGTGACAAAAAAGGGGATGCAGGGTGTCATGTTGACTCCACACAAATCCAAACGCTGTCTGCCACCAAAGGGAACCCAGTAGCTCTGAGGTGCAGCACCATTGCCCCCTCTTCCTGGTTTTGCCCAAACTTTTGCCCCTGCAGTTGGAGCCCCAGAGTCTGACCCGACTCAGGACCATGGTCCGTCAGAGAATATATTTCTGTACCACAAGTGCGCCAACGGAAACGCTTCTTCACGTGGACAAGATAGCCCCACGGGGAACAGAACCTTTGCCTGGACATCGACAATGGCAGACATTGCGGAAGTTTCTCCTGTCAGCAGCTTGACACTGTCCAGGAGAAAATTGACTAATCGTAATGACACGTGAAGGGATGTCCGACAAAGCAAGAAAACTCACGCCCTTTCCTTCCCCATTGGACAGAAAAAACAGGCAAAATTACCCGACTCACAGTGTAATTCCGTTTCTATTCCCGGACTGTTTGATTAACTGCTGGCTACATGGCGTCTACCTCTTCTTTTGCTCGGGATTCAATCATATTCTCTTGCAGAATAAATAAGCTTTTTGTTTGAATTGCGGCACCCGATGCAATCTAAATGAAAATTGGCAATGTGTTTGTGGTCAGAAGTGTGCCCACACATCAGTCAGGAGCACCGGAATCCCTCACCTTCGTTTTCTTCACTTCGGGCACAATCTCTTTCTCTTTCTGAGAGACCTTTAGCTGAGACACAAAGAGAACAAAAGCACAGACGGAGTTTTTGATCCAGAAAACGTTCAAACATTGTGGGAGACAAACCAGTTGGAGATTTGTACTCCCCTATTTTTGTGAAACAATATTGTTTTCATTCCAGATCCAGAATTTGAAAAGTCTGCTTTCAAAAAAGGTTGAAAGAAAACACAACAAAAGAAGCAAAACGTTTCACATTCAAGTGAACAGGAAATGCGACTTGTGTTTTGACAATTGCTCGGAGTCCTTGACGCCTTCCTCCTCCTACTGTTTTGATCACAGCCCGGCGAAATCATCTGCAAATCACCACAGCAGGAAAACTGACAAGAGGAGTGAAAACAAGCTCAAATTGAATTCAGACACAGACTGGAAATTGCACTTTCGTGCCTTCTGCTTTTTTCCATAAACAATTCTGTGTCAAGTATAATTTACTTGCCGTGTTACTGAAGAAGGGAAAGAGATGTGAAGATGTTTCGACCGCGAGGTCATGCCTGGCGGATACGATGTGTGCCAGGGGCGCTTGAGTGAAGCTGTTGAGGTGTGGTCTCAATAGCACGCCGAGTTCCAATAACACTGGCAGCAAGAATGTGGTAACGTGAAGCACAGACACCCAGCACGTCCTGTGATTGGGTCTGAGAACACAACCCTTCTTCATACTGTTCAATGAAGGGTTTTCGAATGTAGTTTGCTCGCAAGCCTGTTTTTCCCGAAGCCCAGCACACCAACAGGTGGAATCTCGCCCTCAGCCATGTCCTGTCCACTGTCTCCTCAAAGCTTCACGGAGGCAGTGAGCTTTGGAACAATCGGATGTTTGGTGTCCACTCCAACACAATGAACAGAATTGTCTTGCGACGTGAAACAAAAGCACACTTTGACAGGCTACTGGGTGACTTGTTTCCTCTGATTCCTGTTTCGTCGAGGCTTCGTGTTGTTCTTTCGCCAATTTTTGCAACATTTACACCCAAAGAGAATGATTTCTATGCTGGTGGAGAAGGAAGCAACAAGGAGGTTATTTGTGTTATGTCCTCACAGGGCTGACAAATGGAAAACGGCAAAGATCCACTAATGTACGAGTATGTCCTCACGAAAAGGGTGACGCGCCTCTTCCCACAGAGTGAGCACAGGCCTGTATGCAGTCCGTAAACCCCCAACAGTTCGATCATTTTGTCTCCATTCTCACCTCAAGTCCACAACACGGAAGATCTGCACCAGGAGAAACGGGAAGTAAAGCAACACATGATGACCAAAGTTTCTCGAGCAAATCCGTGAAGTAGGCACGAGTGTTAATTCCAGAACAGCGAAACAGAAATGACACATTGTCTGCAAGGGAAAACTAATTACATCTCGGAGCCCGCTAACACTGCATCATCTGTGGAAAGTGACAATTAGCCGGAGAGAAACTTGGAGAGCACCAGGCTGGCCTTGAGACAATGGAGAGTGCTGATTGTTTTCGTGCCGTTCGTTCGCCCCTTGAGGGCACCAGATTTAGCCTGGAGTGCCGTCCTTGCAGAACAGAACGCAGACTGCACGCAAACTGCCGAGTCAGTTCTTTTTGTTTCAGAGTTGAGCAGTTGTAGATGTATTCATGACCACAATAGAAGTACTGTGGCAAAAACATTCAGTTTCTCATCAAGACAACCTCATCTGTTCTCCAAGTGGACTCGTTCAGTTTGAAGTTTCTCCATTTCTGCGCAGCAAATCGTTACCCTCATGCACGCACCTTCATGTTCCTTGTTCCCACTCTCGTCACACATGTAAACAACAGTGAAGTGGAACTAGCGGATGTACAGTTGCTCTTTTTAGTTCACAGACTCCCCCTTAAATAGTGTACGAAATCACTAGATTTGCAAGGACGGCACAAAAAAGCGGCAGAGAAAACGCCCTTCACCAGCTCGCACCTGAGACGGTGAAGAGACCTCTTTCAGCGACACTCCAGTCGCTATTGAGTCTGATTGGAGGAGCGACACTCGAGAACGCCGCTGCTCATTTACACACTTTGTTACAGCGCCGCCCGAGTCTCCCGCCGATGACACGTTGCGTGACAGGATTGTCTGTCACATTCTCATCCGCACAGCTGTGGTGACAACAACGGCAGTATGTCACTTTACCCAGAAGTTTGCGTGTCACTACATCGGCTGGACACAGCTTCTCGATGTGTTCCATTTGGCAGGGCAAAAAGAACAGTAGAAGCTGAGTTCGACTTCAGGTTGTGCGGAAAACTTGTGCTTTGAGTCTGGACGCGCACATCGCCGGACATCAGGTGAAGCGCCTGGTGACCGTGTTTCCGACTCCAAACTGCGACTGACTCCCAAGTGTTTTGGTGTACGTTGTGTAGAGATCGTTTTGCTTGGAGCTTTTAGCGTGGAGAAAGGGTGAGGCGGCCTCCGGTGCGTCTCTCGCCATGTCTTGCAAACACCCTAAAAGATCCAAAGGCTCATTTTTCTGTTCAATGCACTCATAAAATCTCTTCAACGTAGCGTCTCTCGTGGCAGTGTGTTGCACTCATCGTGAGTGCACGATCCCTCCAAAAAAGCCTTGTGCATGTGAGAGTGCTCATACCACGGGTGACTGTGGATAAGCATACCTGGAAAACCAAAAACGAGGGGGAAAGAATTGTTTCACTTTCCTTCTGGGTTTTCTCTGGGCAGGTTGCTCCCTTCACAAGAAAAAGTGACAGGTCTGCTGCCATTTCCAAAGACATGCAGCTTGTTCGACTCCCTGAGATTTTCTTTTGTTGTTTTTGTCCTGCATTCCGGGTGTTGTCAACTTCAAGGGACTTGAAAGGTGGCTAATGGTTGGTTTTCTGTCTGACTTCCACACATATTTCAGCTCGACTTCGGTACGCGAGTGTCGCTTGTTGACATGTCGATTCTGCTTGATTTGGCATTCAACCCACTTTTCAAAACCAAGCTGCTTTCAGCATTGGAACATCTTGAAAAAAAACTGGAAATGATTGCACACGCGTGTCATGTGATGTCGGCTCGTGGAGTCCGCGTGCATGCAGTTATCAAACACACCACTCACAACAAGCTTTCCAAGGAACAGGCCACAGATACAGTAAAATGGCTTGAAGACTCAGGAGTAGACTGCTCTGAGAACTTCTCGGCATTCCAAATGTTCAAACTTGACCGCAAACTTTGTGGAAGCAGAAGAGGATCCTTCTGAACAACAAAAGAAGTGCAAGTGTGAGACAGACTTCCGCCACATTTGGTCAGGTGTGAAAAGTGATCGCGGCGGGGGCTGATGTGAACCTCCCCAATTTATCACTGGTGCTGCAGAGCAGGAAACTCACACGACCTGACGGAACTTCACCAAGTCCTCACTGAATCGAACACAGGGTGCGGCAGGAACACCCCGCTCTGGTGATGGCCGTGTTGAACGGACAACATTGACATTTCACAGAACAGATGGTTTGTTGAGCTTCTGAAGTGCGTTGAAGTGCAGTCCTTATCAGTTGGGTGTCCAAACAATAACATTGAACAATGACACAGTGACAATAACCAAACAGCGCATGGATTTGCTGCTCATGAATCACAATCTCTGGACCACTTTTCAGCTTCAAATGATATTTACATCAGATTTTTTGGTACTGGTTGTGGCATCTGAAGGAATGGAGAGGTTTCGACCCGACACACACGGGCCCAAATTTGTGCCGGACACCTGATTGCAAAGTACAAGTATTTGCTGTCTCCGTGGTCTGTTTACGAAGAAGCTTACATTCAGGCACTGGCCTAGAGCGGGATCATAAGGAGTCAGTATTTGTGATCTCAACCTGCAAAATGCCACAAATCTTGAATGTGGAGAATAACAGAGAAATGTTGTGCAGAAGAAGCCAGGATTTACTCACAGGCGAAGGGGTTTTGCATTCTGGTCAGGTCTCAAGCAAACACAAATTAGTGATATGTTTGTTCGAAACGCGTGAAGAATTGTAGGAGCACGAAGTTCTTCAGAAAACAATGTTCGTCGACGTTTGAAGATCTCAAAACACTCGTATCACGCGTTGCACAGTTAGTTCGTTGATTCTGCGTGTCACCGTGACTTCTCAATGCGAGTCTTACATTTATCTTCCATGTCTGAGACTTTCAGTTGTAATTCGCCCAGAAAGCCACGCCAATAGAAACGGAGCTTTAGCCAGTGTCCCCAGGGGCCGAAGTTCCGAGGAAGTGCTCCGTTTTCAATACACATGTCAGCAAGTGATCACGCAAATTTGCAGACAAGCACAAAATGGCAGCTCCGAGACTGACTTCCAATTTGCACAGAAATGATAGATAATAATTCTGTTCTTTGCAATTCTTAGGTGACACAGAGAAAAGGGGAGTGACATGTAAAAATGGGACCACGGCACATACGAAGTCCGTTTTTGTGTGGAATCATGCTCGGATCCAGGGGTTGTGCTGCATTCCTTGGCGATGAGATCTGGCAAAGCGTGGAAGCTCCAAAATTGTTCGAAAAGCAGAATAGGTCACTTTTTACGTCTCCATTTTCTCGAATGTTTCAACGTACAAAACTCACAACCTTAAATTTGTGACTTGTCCTTGCATCAAATAACCCGGCTGAAAGAAATGCCTTGGACCAGGGCTTCCAAGTCTTTGCACATGTTCTCAAAGAGCAAACACAAAGAAAGGTGAATGGAATCCCGAAATATTGAGACTCTGCTCACAGTAATGTTTCCTGCAGAAGTGATAAAGGTCGTGATTCAGCTGCAGGAAGGGTAAGATGCTTTTGAGAAACATGCAACTGCGTGTCTTGAACACCTACATAACTGAGTTGTCTCGCACCTGAAAACAGTGAAGGCAAAGCCTTGATGTCTCTCGAGAGAATAACGAACACTGCCAGCGCACACTTGTGTTTTCCTCATTTCTTCTTGTTGCTGTCTGTGGGTCTCGGCTGTTAGTACCACATCATTGCCCATTGACACATTTTGGTCAAGTCTTGTGCACGTTGTGTTTGGCTTCTGCCCACCTGGAACCTGGGACCACGTCACAATCGTCGGTTTTGTAACCAGTTCATTCTTTTGGTTCGTTGTGCACACACTGCACCTGGGCACTGCAAGTTGAGCAGACAAACCAGCGGGGTGCAGTTTTCTCTGTCAATGTTGCCTTGAAGCGGGTTCACGCGGCCGACTAATTTCCACCTCTTCTGCCCGCCTAATCAGCGTCTGATCTCCGCGCTGCTCTCATCTCCGCTCACGAACCGCCCCGTGTCCGACAGAAGCAAGTCACAGACAGGACTGAGAAATGTCTTGTCTGTTCTTTTGTCGCACATCCAAACAGTGCGACAGTTTGCCCCTTGCTTATCAAGGGATTTCTGCATTGTGGTCAATGTGTTGAATTTGAATACGAGTCTGAGGGAAGTTGTAGTGAGTGATTCTGTGTGTTGCCAATCTTGAGAATGTGGGTTTGCTTGTGCATCACCCTCTGAGGTTTAGGGACTGTGCCTGGGAATCAAAAGCACACACGCAATGTTCAGGAAAATTCTGACACCAGCTCGAAATTGGGGTCCCTGAATATGAGTGACCCAGTCAGACAATGTGACGAAGGACCCAATTCATAAAAGTGTCTTGGAGGTCAAACGCAGGTGCGCAGTCCAGCCACAGGGGTTCGATGCGTAATCAGTTAATGATAGAGAGGTTGTGAACGGAACACAGGATGGGCGGGACGTGGGCGGAGTCGCTCAGCAGCAGCGTTTCTCTACCCTCCTGCGGCCCTCCAGTGGTGGGCAACTGTCAAAAATGAGATCAACCTGGCAAGGCAATCCTAACTGGTCAGAGAATAGCTGCCTCTCGTTGACACAGCTGTCATTTCTTCAGAAAGCACTGGAAAGCAAAGTGAGATTCACAAACAGCCTGGGTGTCCTGAGTTGTTTCTCTGGCGGACCTGGAGTGCCCAGAGTCCCGCACCTGCTCTCTGAAATTCTTTGCTGGCACTTTTTGCCAGCAGTTACCAAGTGTTGGAAAAGAGTTGAAAAAAACTTCAGGACGCTAATCTCAAGAACATTTTACATTCAATGTTCTATTGAGAGTTTTGCCTTCACTGCAGAAGGGTCCCTTCAACGAAATACATTTTCTCGTTCTTCGTCGTGGTCTGGGAATATTTTGACGGTGTAGATTTCACAACCTCCTTGGACTATCTTCGCAACAACCCAATAGATTGCCAGAGGCCATTTTCTGTTCATTTGTAGCACATCACCCAGATGGTTCGCGTGCAGTAAATCCCAAAGCAGAGAAGACTCCAGTCTCCGACTGGAGTCAGCACCGACGTTTTGGTTGTTCAATCAGTTCAACCGTCCAGTTGTCATTCAGTTTCTTGTCTGTTCACGAATCTGGGTCTGCACCAAGTTGGCCTTCACCCAGACACTTTTGCCGCGAAACAGAGTGAAGACCAAAACGCAGTTATGAAGTGTGTACCAACGGGCTCTCCCAACATGTGGAAGCAACGATTGCAATGAAAGAATCTTTGCCCAGTAGTAGGTTCAAAAATAACCCCGAGAGAAAGAATAGAGGAGACCTTCTGCACAGATATTGGTGATTGACGCAGCAGATGGGCGCAAGTTTGCTTCCAAGGACAAATCACTACCTACTGTCGTAAGAGTATCTGATGTACCTACGAGTGGGAGACCATCCAGAAAATCATTGAATGGAAAGGTTCCAGGAGACCCCGATTGAATGAGCGAACCGTGTTCCATCAGACAGGGGTGGTCCTCATCTTGCGTTGCCAAATGCTGATGAATCTGATAAATGAACTGTGTTATTCTTGCCTCATGAAATGCAGATCAAGATGAACCGGCCCAGAATGCCCTGAGAACAGAAGGAATTACGACAATGACGCCTTCCCATTTTGGTGAATGAAGATTCAGGCCAAGTCGTTGGGTGTGTGAGTGGATGTAGACTCAGTATCTCAGCCAACAAACTCCAGCGCATCCATTTTCTGCTTCATACCTGTGCAAAGAAATGTGGAACCCAAGAACCTGATGCATGAGGAGGTCTTGACACGACTTTGAAACTTCGCTCCGGTCCAACTCTGCTTCCATTCCCACAGGCTAACCCAATGAAGTTCAGTTCTTGCAGCTCTCAGTGAATGAATGAATGAGCAGTGAGCATGTGATATCAATGGAAGGCAGGATGCCCACAATGAATTCTATTTACCTTGTAACAGCATCATGACAAACGATTTATTTGGGATCCGTTTCGCGGGCCACTAATCTTGATAGATTGTGCCTCTCTTTCAGTTCCATGATGAAAATATTTTATTAAACCATAAAAACTCTTCTATCAAAATGAAACCTGGATGCACGGGGTGATATTTTTAGATGCGTGGACTTCTTTCTCTATTTGCCTTGGGTAAACACTTGCCATGAAGCAATGGCTTGATGCTCATTCAGTCTCCTTTCTTTCATTTCTTTTCTCCCCTGATGCCCAGGACTCAGCGCTGAATTAAAATCTGCGACAATGCGATTGAGAGACTTTGGGGAGGGAAGCGGAAACTGGATGAATCTGTGGTTTCTCTGAGACAGGAAGACACTTCTATCAGCGGTGGTGCCAAGACTTTTCTTCTCCCCTGTGAACCACGAGCCGAGCTCAAGATCATCCACATGGAACCACAGACAACCAGAAAACAAAGGACGTGATGCGTAGAACGTAGTTTGCGCTGCAGATTTATCGACGCACAGCGGAGCAAGCAAAAACCAAATGAAGAATGCATATCCAAAAGACAAGTGTGTGTTGCAGAATTGTGCTCGTACAATCCACTGGACAACGTACGTACGTTTCACCCTCGCTGTCTTTGGCACGGAAACTCACGAATAAAGGTAAACACCACGGCACATTTTCGACATTTCAAAACAACTCGTTGACCCCTTTGTGTAAGATCTTGACATCAGTGGAATTTTTGTGTGAAGAGCTTTGTATTTCTTCCTTTGTCTCAGGGTGGAGATCCCCGAGCAGACGGTTCTCGGATTCAGGGGAAGGAAACGCGTTATTTGTGCACCTTCCTGTGGCTATCTAATCCTGCGGGCGCTGAAGGTAAAATCGGATTTATGCGATCGAGGCACGCTGGCTGCGTTCCGTACTTTACAGTCCTCAGGCATGAATGGGCCACCTTTGTGGAGAAATCAAATGATGCCAAACAAGAAGAAATGTTGAGAAATATTCAACGGGTGATTTGGTCGTCGTGATGATCCGGAGAAAATTGTTGTGAAGATGTAATAAAATTCGTCAGAACAAATGTGTGGCGGCCAACACACTGCACAAAAATCGGCTCTTTGTGCCTCGACCGTTTGTTGTGATTCTTTTGTGTACATTTGAACACCGGTTCCCAGGCGGAAGGCCTCTGCACAACGACAGTCGTGAGCTCGGTGTACGGGCTCGTCAAAAGATTCACAGATTTGTGCTTTCTTTTCAACATCAGCCTTGTGTTTTAGCCCGAAGTAGAAAACCCGGCCTTCTGGAAAGGGGTGGAAGTTCGATCACAAGTCCTTTCGAAAACTGTAGCTACTAAAGAGCTTTGGGGGAAAAAGATTTGTGACTGTTGTGTGTGTAGTTCTGTCTGCCAGGGGACTCTCACGTTGTCCTTCCGTCAGAAGACAAATCTGAGCAGCTTCGACGAGTCTGATTGTACGAGGCAGAAAATTTAAGTGACCGATTGGCTGTCGTATTTCAAGAATGACAAATTTGAGTTGCTCAGATCTTTGTGTGATGAAAGACCAATAGCAATACAAGATTCTT
>JAAUXT010150065.1_pt1 | contig 35046 bp, 45 predicted proteins | sample 7278171 | NCBI WGS metagenome assembly JAAUXT01 (sample SAMN14350112, study PRJNA611818) | marine sediment metagenome | isolation source: surface marine sediment (1.8m) | place: French Polynesia: Moorea | collected 2018-08 | reverse complement strand
TATTGCTAGATATTGCAAATGCTGAATCTGCTCATATATGGTTTTGCTCTATTATGGTGCAAATTTGAGAAAAAGTTGCAGGGACTAATTTGGTAGTTGCAGCATCTGGTGTTGACAACAAGCCACAACCAACTAACCAACGTCACTCTATTATCGCTCACCACGTTTGAATCACTGCGAGATCTCTAGATCTATTTTTTCTTGTGAAGGACTCAGTATACATATGATTGGCAAGAAAACTTTGCAGAGTGACTTTATTTTCAGCGCAAATATTCATCGGGAAAGTTCCTTTTGGGGGTCCCCCGTACACACCCTTTCAATACAAAAAAAGGTCACAACCAAAATGCCTATCGTATTTGTCAAGCAACTTTCTCTGTCGCGCGCATGACCGTATCTTTTTCAGGGAAAGCTGGTTCATTTTCCTATGCATGCTATAGCTCCCAAAATGCCCTGCTTTTGGCCATTCAAGCCACTCATGGCAGTGATTTGAATTCGGACGGCACATTTGCTTGTTCTGTTGTCTGTTGCCTTTTTGGACAAACATTAAATTGACTCACCACCACCAAAAATAAATAACGGTTCCAAAACTTTTTTGTGTTTTCATGAGTCACTGACAAAATGTTGGCACTTTTTGCACAAAAACAACCTCATAAATTGGCCAAAGCTTCACAATGCCTCAACTGGAAAACAAATTTTGTAGGTTGTCTGCAAAAAATAGTTCCGACCTCCTGAGTGTGTGACATTTTAGATACTCTGGACAGCGGATGCTGGAGGCCGTGGTGCTTCCTCTAATATATTACAGTGCACAGGAAATTTTTCACATGAGAAACTGTGCAAAGGGCAAAGGGCAAAGTTCTGAGGGTGCGATGTCCCCGTTTATTTTGTTTTGGTAGTCAATCAAAAACTCAATTTTTAAATTGTATACTGCACAACCAAACTATCATTTCTATAAGTTGCTTTTGCGAAACCAAACACATGTGTCAAAGCTCAATTTCAATTTGAAGTTGAGCCTGCTGTGAGGGTACTCAGCACTACAAAATTGAAGATCTATCAAGTGCTTTCAATTGCCTTTCATACAAACCAAATATCAAAGCACTATCTCAATTATGAGCTGAGATACAGCCTGTTGCTAGGGTAGTTGCTACAGAGCCAAAATTTGTAACTGGTTGCTGGGGAAAGCTTGCTTGGCAACCAAATTGTAAAACCACAAAGTACTTTCAAGCACCTTTCATTGAAAGAAAAATCTTCACTCCAACTCTATTGGAAGCTGAGATATAGCACTTTTCATCTGGTTGATCAGGTGGTTGTTTGGAGATAAATTTTGAATTTTGGACCACAGACAAATTTTTTTACCTTGACTACAGCTTCTCTTTCAGCATGGTGTTTTTGTATTGAAAATACTATTTTAACTTGAGTAACATGCTCAGAACAACAATTTCTTGGTATTTTGACCTTTTTGCACTTGTAGTTGCCAGCGAAAGTTGCTACAGTAACTAAATTGTAAAATCCTAAATGTACTTTCATAGACTTTCCATATGAACCAAACATCAAGGCTCTGTCTTGATTGGAAGCTCCGATGCCATTTCAGTCCTGTCTACTGTGGTGGATTGACAGGACAGGGTGGGATAGGGGACATCTTGCTTGAGATTCCGTTTACTAGCTGCAAGACATCAGGCCTGAGATTCTATATGTAGCCCCAATATGACTTTCCTGGGCCCCCAGATATGAATTGGGAAGGCCCAGATCTTTATTGTTCCCTTCAGGGGGTGGGGCCGAATGGGATGGGATGGGACAGGGGAGCATCTTTGCCGAGTTGGTATAGTGCTGAAAATTTTGCTGTGTACGGCAAAATACTCTTCCCTGAAGGCACCACAAATGCCGGCTCAAATTTTCGTAACTTGTTCTTTTCACTTTGGGACAAGAAAATTTCGGAACAGCTCCAGAGATGCCCTATTCCAACAGGTGGCGCGACCGGGCGGACCATCGAGTTGCTGGTTGCTTGTGCTGCAGAAAATAGTCTGAGATGCGTGACCCTCAAATGTGCAGCTTCGCGCAATTTGATCACTCGTGGCTTGTATCTACCAACTAAGCACAAAGAAATTATAAAAAAATATTTAGAATGAAGTTTTGTGTACATTGATGCCATATAGATGGACTGTTGTGTTCTGAACTATTTTGCTGAACCATTCTCTTCTGCTGGTTGTTGTGTGGATGGCCCCGGTCACTCAACCCCGGAAAAAATGGCGACGTCTAGAAGATTGTTTGTGAAATAGACTTTTGAACATTTTTGTGTGCTAACAACTTGGGAATCTTACAGAAAAGCCTTCAAAATTGAAGGTGACCTGGTAAAGACCACAGTGGTTTGAGCAATACAGCTGTTGGTTCAGCTTTTTCCACGTCAGACGAAAGTCAGTTTGCAGCCTGAGGACAACACAAGCGGCTTCCTTCACCATGGCTTCAGCCAAGAATCCCCGAGACATCAATTTGGCGGTGGTGCAGCAGCGAGACCCCTACATCGTAGAGATAGTCGATACTGCCAGTCAAGTGGCGTTGTATTCATTCAATTCCAGCACGAATGAATGGGTAAGGAATTTCGTTCTTGTGTGGCAGCCATTTTTGCCGGTAGATCTAGATCTAGACGTCTTCAGTGGAGAAGGCTGACGAATGTGTTGTGAGTTTGTTCAGTCATTCACCAGGTTGGGTTTGATTTTTGCTCGAACATGCGGAGACGGTCTAGCAAACAAGGGTGAAACCACCCCACACCATGGAATATTCCGGTGTTGCTTATTTAGGTTTGTTTCTCAGTGGATAGGTCAGAATGGTGTCCAGGACCCGAGGTTTGGTTGACTCGCAACGTTCAGACAAGTCCCGTTTTTAGTTTCTCCAGCGTGGGTGCACATCTGTCGCTCGCAAAGGCACTCGTGCCACTAGAAGTCGGATATCGAAGCACCTGGAAGGTGCGTGAAGCATCCAGAATCCCTTCAGGAGCACTGTGGAGTTTACTCTGGGGATAAGATGAGCAAATTGGACGGAAGAGAGTCGTATGGTGTGGCTTGCTTGGAAAAGAGTTCGTGAGCACAGGGCAGAGACATCAGCTGGAACTGATTTGTTGGAAAGAAAAGCACTTTTCAACACTCAAACCGTCACTTCCTGCTCATTTCACCAAGCCAGCTGGGGAACTGGTAAATTTGATCTGCCCGTTGTTCAGCTTGACTTGTCTGTCTGGTCCCTTGACGTCTCATTTGGTTGAGTGCTCTCGTTGCGAAGGCAGCCAACAAAAGTGTTCCTCGGGACGCGACTGTATTCAAAGCTCTGCTTGTACTCGTGTGTCGGTGTACACACGAGTCGGTGTACAAAATTGAGGGGCCCCCTTTTCTGAGTGTGACAAGCTTCTCGGTTGACCAATGTGGCAAGAAAAGTAAAATGCCAAGAACGTGTCGTGCAGTGTCACAGTGACATTAAAACTGTGACATGAAGCTCGGTCACAGGTGAGAGTGAACCAGATGAAATTGGCCTGGCGACTGGACTGTTGGAAAGACGCAGTACATTGTTAACGCCAGGGTGCCAACACTATCTTGCACACAAAACGCAAAATTTCACCCCCTGCCGATAGCATGATGAAAAATGCAACCCTGCAAGAATGGATGAAACTGTTCACATTTGCCTTGCTGTGAGAGCAATACGAGTACTTGTGTGCTCGCGACAGCAATGCGCTCGTCCAAGAGCAGTGAGGAATTCAGTTGACGCAAAGAACACACCAAGCAGAAAATATTCCGGTCTCCATGTCTCAGTGAAATAAGTCTCCATATTTTGGCTGCTCATCTGCAGAAACAGGATGAGAAAATATTTTCCACGTTATCAGATCGCATGTAGATCACCAGTAGAGCAACTGCTTTCCAGAGGTACGCTCGTTGGTGCGCGCATGTTCAGAGTCGGTGGCTCACACACCTGCAAACACGTTGCCACTGTGGGTTGAATCCCATCTGGACTTGTGTGCAGGCAGGCAATTCAAGCTGAAGTGTGTGAGCAGCAACCGTTGTGCTTCTTGCTTTGAGAACATCCTTGGGGCCTTTGTGTTTTGTCGAAAGAATGGAAATTGAGTTGGCTGCTCCAACGAAATGAACGAGTAATTATCCAGGGTTCTTGGGGCATTTCCAGTGTCCTTGTGGTTCTTTACCAAATACCTGTTGATTCCGACACAAAACCGATGTTCTTGCAAATCAGTGTTTGTGTCACACCGCCACTCGGATAGACTGGAGATAGACCACAAGAAAGTCTTGTGACATCTTGGCCGCCCTTCTCCTGGACAAAACAACAAAAACCTTTGGCGTTCAAAGGAACAATGTGAACGTCAGGCCTCTCAAATTTTTGGACACGGTCCCTGACTGGGCAGAAGACAGTCTTCCACTTGGTCGAAACAACAGAATAAAAGATAATCTGGGCGTCAATAAAGGCAGTTTGATCTGTTTCAGGAACAACTCGGGAGACTAATTTTGGCATGATCATTACTGCCTGTCCGGGCTGGTCAAAGCCAGAAACATTTTCACAAGCCCAGAACGAAAATTTTGGATACTTTTAGCAATTTGAAAAACTCTTGAATACTTCTTCAAAATCTTCCACACACTCGAGAGTCAAAACGAGAAGCAGTGCTCAAGGCAACTGCAGTGCGAAGTCCCTTGCAGCGTCGGTAATGTCGTCAATTCTTCCTTGTTCATCAATTCTTCCTTGTCCTCCACCAGTCATGCTGTCCGGGGGGGGGGCAGGGGACATTTTGGTCCAGCTGCCATATACTGCACTACCACATGGTGTTTCGCCCTGAAGGGACTTCGCACAACTACAGAAAAGTTAGTCATTTGTGACAAAAGGTTGCCGCTGCTTTCGTTCCAGCTTCGTTCTTGCAACAAAATTTTCTGTGAATCTTGAGGATTGTTCCACCGCAGAGTGCTAAAATTGTGTAACTCAAAACATCCACCATGCAAAGCTGCGCATTGGGGCCAACACTGTGCAGAACTCTGACAATGCCACACCGGAACAGATACCCTCCCCACCCGACTGGAATTTCCCACGGGGTGGAGACATTTGTACACTCGGCGCTTTTGCCTCAGATTTCAATGTCAAGTGATCACGGAAACCACACACACACTTACCAAGTGTTGGGGGGCGGGGGAGGGTCACCCACCGTCAGAAACTTGGGGTGCCAAAAATCTCACCTCTTCAAGAACTATCTGCAGACTGACTACTGTTTGGTAACAGAAATGCCAGTTGAAAAGTTCCGTGTGGACCACAGCAAACCCTGACACTTCCGTCCATTGACGAATTCTCTATCGCGGGCAAACTGAAGTGTTCTTGACTCAAGTTTCCAACTACTCGCCGGTGTGGACGTAAATTTATTCCCCGTAAATCTCTTCCCCCCGGAATATTCTTACTGAAATCGGTCAGTAAAACTATTCCCCTGGGAAAACATTTACTGGCCATTTCAGGCTAGTAAATCTTCCTCCCCAGGAAAAAAGGACCACTTTCGTACAAAAATCAGTGGCCAAATATGTGGGCGAATCCCAACTTCACAAATGCATTCACACCTGTGGGTTGTCTCAACTTCAGACATAGGTCCTGACTATTTTCTGTTCTGTTGGCACAGAAAAGTGAAGTGAAAAGTGAAGCTGAGACCCAGGGCAGGGAAGACTTACTGATTGGAGGGAGGAAAGAATTTCCTGGCCCAAATCCATATGAAATGGAAGTGAGGAATGTACAAAATGGCCCGTATGATGGGGGGAAGAGATTTCCTGGGGGGGGGGGAATATATTTACTAGGAAATCCTTTCCAGGGGGAAGACTTTTACTGTCATACGAGCCATAAATCTCTTCCAGGGGGAAAGGATTTACTGGGGGGGGGGGATATCCTTACTCCTACACCGGCAGCACCATCCTGACTCATTTTTCGTCCTGTCGAGCAAATGCGTACACGTGTTTTATTTTTTGGGGGCCGTCAGCACAAATGAAGTTTCTCCTTTGGAATCACTCCTCGTGTCTTCCTTTTGCGTTCACGTCCTCTGATCACATCTCACAAAACATTCTTCGACACATAGTTTCCTTTTGTGATTTCAGGAGAAGACAGATGTCGGTGGAACTCTGTTCGTGTACACGAGGTAATTTGCTTTCTTTTCATGCATTCCTTGCCAAAATTTAAAAACTTGGAGGGGCGGCATTCTGAGCTTTTGTCGCAACTTGAAGTGGAACGTCCCGGACTTTCATTGCATCTCCATGTGGAACTTCCTTTCAGCAAAAAGATGCAGACAACGGGACAGACAAGCGAACTGGTATTGGGAGTCTTTGTCAATTCCTGCAGAGTAAAGATTTTGTCAACTTGTTTCCCAGTTTATGTCGAAGCAACCCCTTTGCCGGGTTCCAACATATCTGGATCCTCGCTGCAGTTCTTGTTTTTTCTTGCCATTTTGGAAGCGCCAGCTGCAACTTTACACAAAACGTGCGAGGGACATTCGTCAGAAAAGTCCAGGCTTCTGCCAAATTTTGGGGGTGTTTGTGATTCTCTGTGCCAACTTCCGTGCGTGAAGTGAAGTCACAAGATCAAGGTTCAGATTTTTGTCCATTGCTACATCTTCAATGAAGAAAAATTGTACACCAAATGACCGTCAGATCACACATTGTCTTTCTTACACCGGAATTTTCACCATCGTGCTGCTTTTCACAACCAGGATTGAGCTGGAAAAGAAGTCTACTTGGATTTGAAAATTACGGGTGTGTCCTGAAAGTTTGTTCACTTTTGACCAAACACCTTCATAAAATCTGAGAGAAACGGGAAACTAGTGAATGTCGTGTATTCGCAACAGACTGGCGGGGAATGCGACTGGATGTGCAGCGAGAGAAGGAAGACAGGCGCAGTGCTGAGGAAGTCTGGGGAAATGCCCTGAGCAGGTGCTTTTCTGACCTGCCAGAGGTGAAGTCCAGATGCGTGTTTCAAGGAGCTGACGTGCGCGAGTCTGTGGCTTCGAATAGTCGGCCCAGGGTAATTTTGAACTCAAGTGAACGATTCCCCCAACCAGAAGAGAACAGATCACTGTTGTGGGCGGACGAGTGAGCGACATTGAGTGGATGGTTTAGTAAAATGGAGTTTGGCCACCAAGCCGCAGAATCGCCAGCCATGAGTGGACAGATCTGTTGTTCATTCACCATCATGTGTCCGACGCTGGACGAGGTTTCCCGTTTGCAGGTTGGGTTGACTTGTCAGAAACACCAAACTGACGAACCTTCACGGTTGACATCACAATTGCAGGGTTGACACCTGCAATACACACACTGCCTTCCTTACTTACCTCATCAACATGGTGCTGTGTTGGGGCGGCGCTTGCACAGATATTCCAGTTTCATATTGACAGTGCGAGTTTCCGAGTTTATCACGAGAACTGAAGTCAAAACGTTTGCAATAACATAAATATCATGAGGTAAAATCCACTGAGTCGCGACCATTGAGTGTGGCTGCAGCTGCAAGTTATGCATGTAAGTGAATGTAGTCATGAAACGTTGAGCTGAAGTACATCACCACGGTACTCGCGGACTCGCTCGCCCGCTCGCTCTCCGAGGCTGCAGTTAGAACATGTAGATTCGGTAACTGAGTTCCCCTTCCGATCGCTCACACCTGCAGATCTGCAGCTTTCACTGAATTTCCTCGGCGCTTCGCTAAGCTCAGCAGACGATGCGATCTTTACGGATCATCCAGGAAGTTAGGATCATCCCGTCAGGCAAGCCTGACTCATCCAGCCCGAGCCACCTGTACAACGCAGAAAGGGTGATGTGCCTTCTCAAAATTGTGTGTGCGCGTGTGCGTGCGTGTGTGTTCAGGACGAGAAAGGGATGGAGGGTACCAAGAAGGGTGCAAGCTGGCCAAGTGGTTTTGCGTTCTTTCGCGGAACGCTCGCGCGCAACAGTTCGCGGAAGTTGTTCGTCTCTAGCACCGTGATCTGTGCAGGTTGTGGAGGGAACTTGCTGAGGGAATTCAGTGGGTGTATTCAGAGGCAGAGCAACAATCCGGAGTGTGAGTTTCCACTCATCTTCAGCCCGGACTGGGTGCGCCATGTCGGGACTGTAATAATAGAGCAAATACTCACCCAGCAGCTTCCGTGATGAGCAACATCAACCTGCCCGGTGATATAGGCCACGAGTGCGCAACTCGTGGTAATTTCGCCGCTTCATGGTCGCAGTACCTGAGCACTCGGTGGAAGCCGAGCCAGACTCGTTACGACACGGGTTCAGTCGGTTGCAGGTTGTCACGCGTCAACGTGGTCTCTGACTGGCTCGATCTCTCTGGCGCTTGATGATGTTGATTTTGCTTCTGGTGCGCGATAGCCCGTGGTTCGTCGATCTGTGCACATCAAGAACCAGAAAAAGTGCGAGAGCGAGCGCGGTCGGTCACGAATATCAAGCAATGGGCCTCAACTACGCAATCATGCGTTTCCGGTGCAAACTGGAAGTGCTGAAGTGCGCTTCCGGTGGGCGTTGGTGTTGGTGGATGGGACTTTCCGAGAGCAACAGCCGACCTGAAGGCTTCGGGTTCCTTGGATTTCACGCCACTTTCTGACCGTCCACGAAGTGATCGTCCACAGGGTTGGTTTGCTGGTCCGCCCCCCACCAGGGACGAACAAATTTCAGCAAGAAACCAGGGCTTGGAACATGGGTGCGTCACAAGCGCTCAACTTACCACTTGCTGCTCAATACTCGCAACATCAAGCGCGCGATCGAACGGTTGAGATTTTGTGGTCACAAGCAACAGTTGGAGTTGCATTGTCCAAGTCTGTCCAACAACTTCAATCTTCGATCACTGCCGAAAGTGCAATTTTTTTGTCGAACTCGCACCAGACGGGATTGAAAGTGTCCGATTCTCTGAGCTGGTGTTTACGCAGATGTCGGTGCGTTTCACAGGCATTGAAGAGGGTGTGTCGTCGTGTTTGGAGACACTCCCAATACACACACATGCACAAACACACTCACTGGACTCTGAAGATAAAGATATCCTGGATGTCCCGGGGGCACAATTGCTGCTGAGGAGGGATGAGTATGAGGCTGCATATGAATGAGAACAAACCTTTTGTTGCTGTGGCTCTGAAGGGGACAGGTCTGTTTTCTCACGAATGGCCATGTTGCCGGGTCGGCTCGTGTTCACACGTCCAGGTGTTCTTGTCTCCAAACCCAACTGGGCGCACGGTGTTGGGGTTCACCACGTCAAACTCAGCGGTGAATTGAAATTGAGGCGCCAGTGACAAAAAGCCTCGTCCAGGTGTGGGGCGAGATGTTTCAACATGACTTGACTCACAGCGCGGCAAACAGCTTGGGCAATTTCACGGCGTCAGTAGAATTTTGAGCTGCTCAGTTGCTACAAGCTGCACCGAAAGTCCCAACACGAGCCGAGTGCAGAACCAACTAAATCTTGTTTAGAAAATCTCTTCGCTTCAGTTTTTGCCGTGGTTGTGTTCGTTGAACTGGCAGCGCAATGTGAGCGTTTCGGCAACATCGGCATGTGTCGGCTCCCGAGGCACCAACGCCCTGCGTCAATTAATCGCAGCCACTTGAAGCGCAGGATAAAGACCTCGAGGAAAAGAAGTTCTTTGGCCTGCTGCTCAGCACTGAGCGTGATAACCTGTTTGTGGAGGCTCTGAAGTGTTTGTTGATATCACTCAAGAAGCTCTAAGATAAGTTTGGAAGGGGTGGAGGAAGTGAAAGGAATACCTTCCTGAGATGTGGGATGCGTCAAAGAAGCGAAGCAGGGAACCAGAACCACTCAACAGGCTGTGAGAAAGGTGTGCGTGGCCATCTGACCACGTGGCCACTTGTTCTGAATGAAAACCCCATTGAACAGAACGGCTTGACATTTTGGCTTCGCAAGCCCGACCGTTCTGATCAACCAACAAACAAGTCATTTGAACAAAAGACAAGGAACGCAAACAAAACGATGCATCATATTTGGTGTGGTGTAATTTTCATGAATAAATTTGTGGAGCAGAGGAACTCAGCACGAGAGGGAGCCGCGCCAATCCGCGCACAAATATCCATCACTCCCTGGAAACTGCGCTTCTTCGTCCGCCTGCAGGGAGCGAACGCTTCCTTCACACCCTTGTTCTTCGACCAAAATTGATCAGTTCAGAGACGAATCTGGCTGTGAGATTTGCGAAGGATTTTGCAATGCTGCAGTACGAGGCAGAAAATTTAAGTGACCGATCATCCCTGATATCTTTTGATCAGCTGTGAATTTTTCATTGCACTTTTTGGATCATCCACATAAGTTTTTGATCTTCACTGACCCTCACTGTGACATCTCAGGGAAGACCAGAGTTTCCTCAGTGACTCAGAAAAAAGTACTGTTCCACTCTGGTTGGCTATTTTTATAGTTGCTGTGTTTGGAATGATTTGACATAATTCCTGGTTGTAGGGCTCACAACAGGCAGTATTGGAAGGGGATAATATTGCCACAGATCCCCTTCAAGAAAGAGAAGGACAATGACAGAATAACCTTTAATTTTCACAACTCATATTCAGGAAATTTTTAGCCACCCTGTTCAATCTGCTAATTTTGATGGTCCTTTTCTGTTGACTTCTGTACAAGTTAGAGTAGTGTTGTCTTGTGTGTTTCTTCCTCTGTTTGCATATTTTCACCACACACTGGTTTGGTTGTGAGAAAAGAAACCATCTCTGCAAAACGCCCAAGAATCGGTGACATAAATTTCCTGCCTCGTAACAGCCCCCACCTCCCAAGAAAAGGCCGCGCACAACCAAAAACAAAGACTCCCGTTGAATCAGGAAACTCGTTCGTTGACAAAATCTCGAAAAGAGGTGTTGATTTCGCAGGAATAATTGTCATACCTTGTGAGAACCTGGTCTCAGGTTGTGAAGTCATCGGTCGATTTCTCTTGCAGATCGGCGGCCCCGATCAACGGCTTCATGATCCTGAACCGACTCGGCATGAACGACCAGATCGAGCCCATCAACAAGAACCTCGAGTTCCAGCTGCAAGACCCTTTCCTTCTCTACAGGAACGACAAAGGTGCGTCAAGTTCGTCCCGTTTTGCACGGTTACCTGTTTGAGGAGTGCTTCCAGGTAGCTGTTCATGCACGTTGTAGTCGACCTTTCGGACGATTCGCTGCGCTGCTGAATGGAAAGGATGAGTTCGTGAGGGTGAACACTTGTCTTGTGACTGAAATCCCGCACAAAGTGTGATTCAGACCAAGCACTCTGAAAACATGACGAAGGAATTTCCCGAACAACATCTTTTTGTGAATAGTTGAAGCCAAATTTATTTGCACTTTTTGTTTGCAGTGAGAGATAAATTTGAGAGTGTGCTGACCACGCGAAATTGGTCATGAGTCATTGATAGAGCATTTGGTGCCAAAGTGGGTCGGTCGCATCACATAGATGACCAGAGACGGCCTTGGTTGCAAAAATAAGTACGAAGTGTCGTTTGTTGGACCTGCAGAGGAGCCAGTGTGCGAAACAGGAGCAAGCTTTGTAAACTTCAGTTTGGCTGGTTCTTTCGTCGTTTCTTTTGATTTTATGTGGTGAATGCTATTGTTTCAGGGAGCATCTTCGGGATCTGGTTTTACGACAAGGACGAGTGCGCCCGGATCGGGCAGTTGATGAACAGCCTTGTGCAGGTCACACTGGATTCCAAGAAGGACAACGGGTCGGGGCGCCAGCGCCGGGCGTCGGAGAGCGACACGCTGCTGGACACGCAGCGTCCCGCAGCAGTCGGCGCGCGAGGCAATGTCGACATCCTGCAGATGTTGTCCAAGGCGCAGGACGAGTACGACAAGGTCAGTCGGCCGAATATCCAAGTCAACAACATGTGTACTCGTACGAGGCTGACTCAGCGTGACACGTTCCCAGTGGTTTCGGGAAGGTTCTTTCGTGTGCACCAGTCACATCCGATCAAACATGAAAACAAGAGCAGCGTTTGTGCGTCTTCTCACACATGACCCTTGTTGCAGTCGAAGCAGGAAAGCGGCGCCTCAGCGAGCGGCGGCGTCGAGCCCAAGGCGCTGATTGACAACCCTGGCGCGGCCGCCACCAAGGCGAATTCGTTCATCAGGCCGCGCGCACTCAAGGCCTCGCAGGATTCGCCATCTCCAGGTGAGTCGTGCTCATATATGTCACAAAGCAAGCCGACATTCAGATCTGTGAAGAACGAACAAAACATCTCAGTTGTAACAGCCAATAAACATTCGAAACGGGTCTGTCAAAATCAACGCGAAAGGCCGTTTGCTTTTGAGTGAAAGCTGGATTGAACAATGTAATTTTGTTTCAGATGAAGAGGGGGCCACGGCGGCGGTCGGGTCGGGCGGCGAGGCGGGGACTCAGATCAGTCTGGAGTCGCTTTTTCGCCGGGCGACCAGCCAGCAGCAGAGTGGCGGGGCAGGAGTGGTGCAGGCCGTGCTTGGCGGTGCAGGCCAAGGACCCCCGACCGGAGGGACGCAGCCACCGCCCCTACTCAGGTTCGGAGGGTTTCTTTGTTCCCTTTTCAGCAGGCACACTCGCAACCGCGACATTGCAATCTTTCATCGGACGTCAACGCATTCCTGTTCCGCAGAAGTTTCAAAGTTGCTGTTGCCGTGTGTTCTGGCTTGTTGGATGCCTATTACAAAGAAAAGCGCTGGTGAGAAACAATGCAGTTTGTGTCGCAGATCTCAGTCGGAAGCGCCGGTGCGAATGAACGACCCTGGGCGTGCGGGATCCGGGATGCCTGCTGTGCTGCAGAGGCTCATGTCCAACCCAGGTCAGTGAAACAAGTTGAGAACAAAGTGTTTCGTAAGTTGGTGCAGGTGCCTTCATTCCGTGCCCACCCACTTCGTTATCAATCTTCTCGAGTCATTGGTGAACGGTCGAGTTTGCTGGTTTGCAGGAGGCGTGACGGTGGAGGAGATCGAGCGGCAGCATCGCGGCGAGATCCCGCGGGACCAGATGCCGCAACCGGCCGGCGCCGAGGCGCCCAGCGCCACCATCAACGGCGCCATCATTTCTCAGTCCTTGTCCAAGCCACTCCCCGGCGGCAGCAGCGGCGGCGTGTCGCTCAAATCGGACGACGAGCCCCACAGCCCGAACACCCTTCTGAAGCAAACCCTCAAAATCGGCGGCAGCAGCGCTACGAAAGTGCCTTCCTTGTCGGCATCGTCTGTTCCAGTGACATCGACCACCTCAAGCTCCCACCCACCTGGTGAAAACAAGCCGCCCTTCTCGCTGGCCGACTTTGGGGCGCGACTCACCAGTGTGCTGGAATCGAGCAGCTCAGGCGATGTTGGCACGTTTGCGCACACGGAACCCGAGGGTCGCACGCGACAAGTTTCTCAGGTGAAGACTGGTCACCCGCAAATTACCTAACACGAAACAAAACAAAAAGTACAGTGTGAGCTTTCTGTGCTTTGATTCCAACACACAACTGCCTGAAACTTCAAACGAGGGTCGTTCGATGTCAATTGTGCTGTGAACTGGTCGTGTGTATGTGGTGCTTTCTTTCAAAAGTATTTGTGGACGTTTGCAGGGTGTGGGAACACGACACCGGTCGAGCCCAGCGCTTGGTAGCAGCGGCACAGCAGGCCGGGTGGTGAGCGGGGACTCTGGGTCCGGGAGCAGGGCGGCGGATGGGCTGCCCCCAGTTGGTGCCGAGGACTCCGGTTCCCTGCCGGCCAGATCCATGTCATCTGCCAGTCCTGCCACGTCGCTAGTCAACCTCGACCTCAGTCAGGTGCAGTAGTTTTATTCAAAGAGCCCAAACCGCATCATGTTCTGAAGTGTTGGCAGTTGGTTGGCTTGGTTGGGAGATGTTATTGACATCTGCTTCTTTGCAGCCGGTGCTGATGACGCCTGACGCGTTCTCGACGCCGGCGTCGTTCCGACACACACCGCCCGTGGGCTGCGCGCTGCCGCCTCCCTCCGTCTTCCAGGGTGAGTGCGCACGATGCTTGCAAAATTCAATGTCCTTTGGTTGACCTGTCCACACTAAGTGGTTCAGGTTGCCGATTTGTCGAACTCTCTTCCACTTACGCGTTTGGAACGTTGCCCATGGTGGGTGTTGACTGCAGGAAGCAGCGTGGACGGGGCCGTGGGAGGTCGCGGTGACGGGCTGCGAGTCGCGCCGCTCACCCGAGACCAGATGCAGCAGGCGCTTCTCTACCTCATACAGGTTCGTCTTTTCACTGTCATGGTGTGTGGGTCGGCCTTGTCGAGTGGCTGGCTGGTTTGAACTGTGATAGCATGAGGTTCTTGAACAATTCGAGTTTGCAGAGAACAGGTTCGGGTAAGAATGTGTCACTTTCTTCGCTTTGGACACAAATCTTTGTTATTGAAGACACCAGACCGCGCCTTTGAGCCAGTTTTTGATACATTTTTGCAACAACACATCGAAGTATCCCGCTCGTGCCTCCTGACATTGAGCGTGTTGGCCTCTGGGTTGTGGATCGAGGCTGCTTGATTTGACCCACACTTGATTTATTCCGATTTCGTGCTTTGCAGAACGACCCGAGTTTTATGAGGATTTTACACGACGCGTATGTCAAGAGTTTACACGAAGGCTTCCAGTCTTCCAGCCGCTCATGACGAAACGGGAGCTTAGCAACCAAAGTTCATCTCCGTTGTAACAAGGAAGAGCTGCCTGTGATGCTACTTCGTGACTGAAATAGTTCGGCGTGGACCAGTGACACCATTCAGTCGCCGGCGAACTTTGTAAATGTACTTTTTGAAGTCCAAAGAAAGGCTTGTTTCGGAAGCCAACAACAGTGCCATTTTTTTCCGTATGATTTTCAGCCCAAATTTCATTCTTGTTGACGTCATGGTTGTGCCGTTCGTGGTCAATTGGAGTTGCTGTCAGCGTTGTCTTCTGTTCTTTGGGTGGGTGGGTGGGTGTGACGGACCATTTCTGTTGGCCATTTGCTCTGTGGTGTTTTCCATTGCGAGCCCAATGCTTCAAGTGTTGCAAAAGTAGTTGAGAAGCTCAAATGTTTCAAACCTCTGATGATTACTTTCCAAAGGGCTTGGTTTTCAGAATCAGTACGAAGATTTGAAACGTGCTGTGCTTTTCACTTGTTGCAAACTTGTCAATATTTGGTTCGAAAATATTTTTCAGTTCGGAAATAAAGATTTCTATCTTCTAGGGAGTTTTGTTTAGATTGCTCCACAAAATTGACCAGGTGTATACGTTTGTGGTCGTGAAACTGAGCAGTCTTGCCTTCTTCCGTACGAATACATACCAATGTTTCAATTCAAACCTGCAAACCGGTGTTGAACACGAGCTGTTGTGGCGAATGTGATACCGTATCCATTTAGCGATCTGTGTTGCGTGAAAATGTGCCTTCTGAAACAGCGTGTTTGATCTGTAAGGAACCGCGGCACATTTTTCTTCCTTGTTTTGTGAAAACGTCGACAGTATTTTTGTAGGCGGCCCATTCCTTCTCACTGCATCCGAAGAACTGTGTCCCGAGTCATGTTGGAAGACCTGTGCGTATGTGTCGGACTGTTGTGTGAAGTAGAAGAGGTGCTCTGGCCGTCTAGTGCATCGTGATCTCGACTCGTCGTGTCGCTTTTCATTCTTCGTTTTGGATATTTACAGAAAGTTTCAATTGCTGAAAGTACTCAACAACACAATTGGTGAAGCTTCCAAACTTCATCGTCTGTGGTCCAAATAAAAGTTGACTTGTAAATATTTGTAGAAATGTGCGTTTGTGATTGACCACGTTGCAGAATATGCTGCACCTTTGTACATATAACAGACGACATGTGATGTTGAGTTGTAAATAAGAACCTTGTAAATGGGCACAGTTCCCCACAGGATCGCGCACTGAAATTTGCCTTGGGGAATAAAATTGTACATTGGAGCACCTTTGGAAATTTTGTTCAGCAATGATTAGGAGTGTGATCACTTGTGAGTACGTTGTAAAAAGGACCTTCACAGTGGTCCTGAAACGGTGTCTATATTTTACTGTAACATTGATGAGGACTAACGACAGACCTGTGGTGTGCAAGGTGTGATGGTGTTTGAAGTTCAAACTTGTCTTCGAGAATACTCAGCAAAAGTTTCTTTCGACAAGAGATTTGAAATTGTTTTTCATTCCAGATAGATATCTGTCCCCTCGATAAAAATTCACGAGCCCCACCCGCCCCCGTTTTCAGGAAATTTTGTTCCGAATTTTGTGAAGAAATGTGACCTGTTCTCTCTCTCGAAAAACCCAAAACATCAGATACTCGCCCCATCCAAACTCGCCAGGATTTTTTTTTTCACTTTTCGGCGAGCAGACCAGCAGGTTGTGGATTCTTTGGTTCATCCAAATACCTTGCAAGCAAATGCGTGAGCGAAAACAGATGTCACATCTTCAAATTATCCATGCTCTGGGAAAAATGTGAACGAGCGCGTTCCATTTACGTATCCAGCAAGCCAGCTTCGCCCTCTTGGTTAAAGATTGGGCGAAGCCCGCCATTTCGGCAAAATCGGCCAGCCGGACACGCAAATAGAACGCGACGAGTCAAGTGAACCAAATGGAAAAAGTTTTGCAACAAACCTGTCAGCTCTAAGGACCAGGATAGTGGCACCTGGGGCGACGGCACATGTCTTGCGCTGTGGCAGTGTTTGTCGTGTCCGTCGACGCGTCGACGTGAAGGTATCCACTCGATAAAAAGGCCGCTTCGAGCAAAGCGGTGTGTTGTCTTGTAACCATTGAGACAGACAGGCGTTTGGGGGATCAGACTCGTGCTGAGATAAAACACGCCGCTGTGTGGAAGTTCTGAAAGCGACATGCCGTGACGCTTCTCAAATTGAAATTGCCGAGCATCATCCGGCTACAGCGTTGATGCCAATTATGCGACATTGCAAGTGTCGAGTTGAACTGTTTGGTGTGAAGATCAAATGGACTATTTTCAGATGTTTATGTTTCGACATGTGAGAACATTCGGCACCGAGATCCCTTTGGGACAATAAAAATTTTCTGAAATGATTTCACTGCTTGAGGTTTTCCTTTTCGTGAGTAGCTGTAGCTACACATGCAGACTGGCCGAAAGACATTTGTCCACAAGAAAGTGTGTCTGTATGTATGTGTGTGTTAGGGGAAGGGGCTCTGACCAAAAACTTTCAGGCAGGGCTCTGACGAAATCTTGCGCTGTTTTCTGACTGAAAACATTTCGATAGGGCTTCGACGAAAACCCACACCAGGCAGGTCCAGGCAAAACATCTTGGCAGGGGTCTGACAAAGGTACTGGGTTGAGGGTCAGGCGAAACCAAATGTTTTTGCTCCTGTCGCGGAAGCAACTCAAAATTTTGTTGTCTTTGTTGAAAGAAGGATTTCCAATGACAAAATCTTCGCGCGCAAAGCTGGAAGAATTTGATCCGTATTTCGACGAATCCGCAACGTCTGCTGTGCGAAACGCAACGCCATCTGCCGAACACCAAATTAATTTCCGGTGAAATTTGCAGCGAGCAGCCTGGATTTTATTGATCGCGACAAAAAGTCGGATTTACTTGGATTAGATCAATGGGTGTGATCCTCTGGACACTGAAAAGCGTGTAACAACTGCAAAGCAACTAATTTTTGTGTCATTTATTGTCAATCGATGTTTGAGAGGAATGAGGGACAGGTGACAGGATGGGTCTCAACTTGGATCGGATCAGGTTATCATGGTTGAATTGTGAATCTGGTTGAGACCTGTTGAAAATGAACGAATCTCCTTCGGCCTTTCTCCACATCGGAGACATCGTGTCTCTGTATGCCGAGGGAAATGTCAGCGGATTCATCTCCACTCTCGGGTTTGTACATCTTCACTGCGAATGTTTTGGTGTTTCGTGACAGGCAATTTTCTGGACCAGATCCACTCGACTCGAGATTCTGCCCAAGACTTCACATCAAATGCAACACGATGATTCGTTGGGCCACACGGTGGCAGCTGTCAACAGTTCTTGACCTTGCACAGACAATTTGAAGCCAAGGATGTTCAATGTTTTCTTCCAGCTTGGTGGACGACAGATGCGTCGTGCAGCCGGAGGCTGGCGACCTCACCAACCCACCCAAAAAATTCAGGGGTGAGTGCTTTTGTACAAGGAATTGTCAGCTGAGTCCAAGGAATATTTTCTGGGCTTTTGTCTTTTTGAGTCTGGTCCGTTTGTCAGTCTGTAACCTCAGGGTGTCATTTCCTTGCAGACTGCCTCTTCAAGATGTGTCCGATGAATCGCTACTCAGCGCAGAAACAGTTCTGGAAGGCGATGAAACAAAGCGGCACGGCGAGCACCGAGGCCATTCTTCTCAAAAAGTTACACGTATGTAGAACAGATGTCTCTTTGTCACTTGGGGTTCCAACAAAGCACACGGGCAAGGGTTTCTTGAGGGTGAACAGCGAATCAGGTGTCGGGTGCGCCTTCCTCAGTTTCGGCCAGGGTCTGACCGGGAAAAAAAATTGCGAGGGGTGAATTTTGTTTGGGGTTTGTGTCCCCAACGTCACCTTCGAAAGTTCGTCTCGCAAAGAGGAGGAGGAAGTTGTAGGAGATAAATTGTGGGACGTCTCGGGCGCCCACTTAGATCCGCCAAGGAGTGGTTCACTATTCTTTCGGCCTTGTGAACAATAGCTTCCAGAAAAAAAAAAGTTTTCGGAACACATCGATTCTCGGGGGTTGTGTGCGAGTGCTGAGAGCCACCGTTTCGTTCTCGTGTCTGAATTAAACAGCAACAACTCTCGAAGAAACTGAGAAATACTGGCAAGAGATGATGTTGCCTTCAAGCTCTTCGTTTTCTTCGAACCAGCCAAAATCTTCCAATCCCTGTGCATGGTTTCCGCAGGCAAAAGATGAAATATATGGTTGACTTTTTGCTTCCACCGGATTCACACTGAATCTGTCACACTGTGAAAGTCTCTCTGATGCTCATTTTCGGGAAGATATGAGCCTCAGAAGGTTGCCCTGTAGTGACAGGTTTGTCGGGAGCTCAGCGTAGCGTTCCAGGGCCCACGTTTCCACATGGGGTTTCTTCCCTTCGGAGGAGAGTACCGCTGCTATCGGGTGGCGATGGAGCCAGAACCGTAAAGAACGTGTTTACGATGGCTTCACGCCAATGTAACGTTATTCTAGGCTCTGTTTTAAGTGCCATTACCATAATATATCACTCTGTTTACATATCTCGCTGAAAAGCTCACGAGCTTGGACGTATCAAAATGCAAGGGGTTTGGTTTGTACCAAGAAGAGCTGCACCTGGGTGTTTAGTGAGGCGATGAACAGAGGAATAGAGTTCAAATCGAGCCTGACGAGCATTTATGTGTTCCCCTTGAGGCGTGAAGGGAACGTGAATCTTGGTCGAGTTTTGTTTGCGCCAGCAGCCTTTTTTGCCTTGCTGCATATTTTTGTTGGCAGCTTGCTTGGAGAAAATTGGAAAGAAAATTATCGCCTTTTGTCAACTCGTTGGCACAGACTGCAAAATGTTGCAGCAGCTGAGCTGAGGATCACAGAAGGAATGGGGCAATTTGTGCATGGATTCTGCAAAGGACCAGGCTCACGCGTGTCCTGCATGTGATTGTGGGGGGGGGGGGGGACTCCACCCGACATTGATCCTGATAGTGGTGAACACAGAGGTCCCAAGCACAATTTCTGCGTTCAGAATACATTTTCAACTGACACGGTTGTTCTCCATTTTCCAGTTCAAACAGCGAAAAATAATCTTTTTGCCGTGTCATGCTCTGGCAGAGACGGTGCTGCCTCTTGGGAGATGTGCTGATTTCCTGTTGCGTTTGTTTCCTTCTTGTGTGAACTTTTGATCAGAATTTTTGTGACCATTTTCATGAAAAGCGGATCGACTGTTTCATTCGTTCGATGCGTTCTCGTCGTGACCGGTACTCTGGTTCTTGGCACTGACGTCGGTGAGGTACTCGTACTGTGATGCCATGGTAGTGCAGCCAAGATGGCTGGAAGGTCCAATAAGTGTTTATTTTCACTTCCTCAGTTTCATCATCTCTTCCAAATCATGTCATCAGTGTTGCTGATACCTGTGATTGAATAAGTCAGTGATTATCCTACACGAAAAACAATCTCTTTGGGAGTCGCTGTCGATACACCGGAATTAATCCTCCACAAAACGCCCAGTCTCAACAGCTATCAAGAAAAAGTAAAGGTCGAAGTGAGATCGTAAAGCATAGTCCGGTGACAGGTACATCGCAGGTACCAAAGTCTAATTACGTACTTCGGAATACACAGCAAGAAAGAGAAGGCCCTGCTGCTTGCGAGACGGAACTTTGAAACCACCAAGTAAAACGTCCCAATACAGTCTGAAAAGGACTGACTTTTGTGTGTTTGGAGCTCTGGCCTTGATCAAGCACCTTCCTCAAAAATGTGTGGAAGTTTGGGGCAAGGTGGGTGGTGGTTTGTGGTGTTGGGGCTGAGCATCAACAAACGAAATTTTGTTGAAGTCAATGTCGCCTGAACTGAAAATCCTTCACAGGTTCACGTGTGGTGGTCAGTGTCACTCACGTCGGAACGTTGTCCAACAAGCGTGGTTCTGGGTTACTTCTGCAAGCTGCCAACATCAAGGCCTTGTGTTTCGAATTTCAGGCCAAGGCCAAGAACAACTTTGGCCCTCTCTGATTTCCAGTTGTGCTTGTAACGTTCGTTTTCTTGACGAACGAAGGGTCTCACCATCCTGGAGGTGTGAACTTGTGTGTCGCTGTGTTCTGAAGTTTTGACTGAATGTTTCTGTGTTCAAGCGGTTGGATGCACAGGGTCATACTGGCTTGTGTCTTTCATCGACCATGCACGGAAATCATTGCAAAAATTGAATTGCGATGGACGCAACTTCAGGTTACCTGCTTTCGCCTGCAGGTCGGTTGAGATTGGTGGCGAAACTCAGCTGCAGTGTGATCAGTGCACATGATTAGCCATCACCAGGCACCAGGCTGCCGAGCCCCGTATCTTCCCCCGGATCTGGATGCGGCGGAACCACCTGATCAGGCTTCGTTACACGAACCGGGGAAACGACGCGAAGTTTCGCGGAACAAGCGGCGGGGGCCGCGGCGCAAATAGAACTCGCGTTAAGCGCGTCTATAAATTTGCCGACGAAAGGTTTTGCAATGTTCTTTTGAATCTCCAGGCCAGCTCACTGACTTTGCTTTGTTTCTATTTTGCAGGGAGTGGGTGTGATGTTTTGGTTGTTTGGCTGATTGGTTGATGAAAACGAACAGATTCGTGGTGTGTGCGTGATGAAATTTGCCTCTGGAAATCCGGGTGTCCTCAGCTTGACTTGGGACGTGGGCAGCATGTTTGATCTCCCGGTACAGGGGAGTTCTGCAGTCACGATGGCAAAATCAGGGCCCAAGGATGTTCCGATAGGCTTGTAGAGTGTGACATAGATACGAGTCGATCCATTTCACTGAGAAAATTAGACAAGACAGCTCAAACGTGGAACAACTTGGTCACGTGCACTTTCTGGTGTCTTTTCAAGTTGTACGGTACGCAGTTCGTTCTCGAATTTTCCGCTGTATCGTACGTCAGGGTTACTGAACGCCAACGAGACCAAATACCTTCAAACCCTGGCGACTTTCACTGCTTCTTCCAGTTCAGTATAAAATAGTGATGGGTCGCGGAACTTGTGGTTCTTGTGTGTGACCTGTGCAGCTGTGCGTGCTTGGACACGGGAAGTGGGCTTCACCTTTGCAAATTTGTCGTCATCAAAAGGGCAAACACTGATTCTGGAGTGTGCCCTCGCTCCTTGATGCAGTAGAAAGTTCTCTTCAAGACTGCAAACAATGACTTCAAGATGCACAGCGCCAATAGATTCGCTCGTCGTTTTCTTGCGGTTCACGCATTCCTGAGTAAACATTATCGCTGATGTGAAATTTTTTTCAGCTGCGTTGTTGAGCAGATTTCCGGGAGATGTTGGTATTTTCTCGTCTATTCTCCATTACGTTGTTGAGCTATCAAGACTGTAGCCTCGAGAAGGCATCAGACAAATTGTCGAACGAGGCAACCGAGGAAGACGACTGTACGTTTGACCGTCAAGTTTTCAATGTTGGTCAGCGTTGGGCCGCAAGAGGGTGGTGGCAAAATTGTCATCGCCTTGCAATATCGCACGAACCTTGTGTCGGGCAAAAGTAGATCTTGGCTGTTGCTGTGCTCAGATACGACGTTTGAGAGTTGTTCGCTCCAGTGTGTGCTTCGAGTCTGTCTGACAGTTTCTGCCATCGCCAACGTTGTGGGTGAACATACAGTCTTCTCCATTGGTCCAATTCCAAGCAAACGTGACCAAACGTGAACGTTGGTCCAATTGTCAAGACGCGTTCAGAATTGGAAGAACCTGTTGCTTCGATTCTTGTTTTCCCGTGACGCACGACCAAAGTTGTTTTGCCCCACCAAGTGTACGAGTACAGCAAAACACGTGTGGCCATGAGCAGGGAAATCACAACTGCCGGAAAAGCTTGTTTCTTGTGGCATACATGTCACCATGATAAACTGCACTGATTCAGTCGCATCCACGCCCAGTGAGCCACGAGTTTCAGCGTGGTTTCGTATTGACTTATTAATGGATCGCACAACCCTTGATCGTGCAAATTGCGATGAAACCAACAGCGGAAAGTGAAAATGAAACGTGTGCTTGTACTCGGGAGAGCGAGTGCACACACGCTCAGAAACGTGTGTGTGTGTGTGTGTGTGTGTGTGTGTGTTTGTGTGTGTGTGTGTGTGTGTGTGTGTGCACCAAAGTGTGTTTGTGTAGCATCCAAAACGTGCGATAGTACAGCTTTCACCAAAGAACCTCACTGCGACGTTTCAGGCCATTCAGTGTGGAGCAACCTTTTTGGTTCGCCTTGAACGAAAGAACGCCAACGCCCCCAAGGTGAAGTTCAGAAATAGCCCGTCGTGACATTAATATTTCATAGCTTCAAGCAGTGTTGCTTTGGATGGTTCCTGCTAAGGCAACTTTTGCGGTTCATACTGTTTTTGTCGCTCGTGTGCAAAGGTGGAAGAGGCGAAATGGCAACGCTGAAAGCGACTCTGCCCAGATTAGTGATTTGTGTCTCCGCAGCAACAGGTGCGAGTCTCGCTGCAGCTGCAGGGTCGCCATAGAGACCATCGTCATAGAAACGCCGCCTCAAAAAATACGCTGGTGAAGCCTTGACATCGTGGTGGATCGGGTTGCGAATTCCCATTTGAAGCCATAAAATAGCCAACTGACATTCACTTCTCGTTTGGAATTGTATTTTCGAAGCACACTATTCTGGTTTGCTCAAAAGTCCTTCATCATTGAATTGACCTTCGAGAAGAGTCACCGGTGTTGTAGTCTGGGCGTGCCACGCAGAATCAAATTGCTCAACCAGATTTTGCCTTTTCCCTCAAACTGAATTTCATGGAGATTGTGGACCCACACAGTTGTCTGCATTTGTTGGCCCAGGAAGAAACCTCGCATCAATTGGAGGAGGGGACAGAATCTCTGCGGACACCAAGTGTCCTTGTTTCGCATGACCATTCAAATTAAAAAACGAGACGGTTTCTTTCTGAAGTTGCGTCTGCACGAACACCAGATCAGACTGAAACAACTTCTCAGTCTTCCAGGTATCCGTTTCCTCAAGATTGCAATACGGAGGGCAGATGTTTGGAGGAACTCAGAAGCGGAGAGCACTAGAATCACTCCAGTGGCTGAGTGTTGTAAATTGGCGTCTTTTGCCCCGTTAATGCATTTCTGTCTTCAGACGTATCTGCCCCAGAGTACAGACCCGAACAAAACAAAAGTGGAATGAAGCAGGGCGAATTACATGGAGCTTCTGTACTGATCTGATGGGATCGTTTGTTTCCCAAATGAATTTAGAGTTCAGCCGCGGAGAACGAAAAACAACCTCTGATGTTTGGCTGGTGAACTTCGTGATGAGAGCTGTTGAGTTTGTCAGAAACATGTTTTCCTGCAAGGATTTCAATGTTCTCCGCCTCCACCCGAGAGCACAGTGAGGGAAATAGAAGCCTTTCAGAAATGTTCCCGGCAAGACTCACACCTTCACCAGGGATAGCATGTTTGGAGCGTTTGTTCCGCAGCTGGTCAGCGATAAATTGTGATGCCCAGTGTGAAACGAGCGCCGAGCTGGGGTCCGGCGATGCAGCTCTGTTCGCGAGTTCTGTTCGACATGTGTGGCGAATGGTTTGGAACGCTCATTGTGGCAACGTGGCCAGGGCACTCTGGTTTTGCTGCAGGATTGACGGCGCAATTTGCTCAACAGAAATCTTGTGCAAAAAGGTCGTCTCGAGACGACACATTGTTTTGATGTTTTCATCCTTGCCAGTGTCTGAACACAACTGTTGATGTCCCCACCCGAAAATACTCTTGGTGTGTGACATTCTGTTGCGATACTGCCACATCTGCAGGTTGAATCATTTTTGTTTATCACGTCAAAGTACCCCGCCTTACTTGCGACCCGTTGCGATAACAACGAGAAGTATGGCTCGTAGCTGCGGTTGGTAAACAGGCTTCGTCCAGGTTCTTCATGATTGCAGCGTGATATCTGGCTGAACTTCGATGCACAAAACTCCACACGTCTGCAGGGACTTTTTGCGACCTTCAAGCTTTTTTTGACATTGTGTATTTTCAGCACGCCAGTGAACTGGAAAAGAAACAGAACGAGTCCGAGAACAAGAAGCTGCTTGGAAGCGTGATTCAGTACGGCAGCGTTGTCCAGGTAAAACTGACCGTTTTAGAAACGTTCTTCGGGAAGCAAAGGGGAATGGGGACCTCCCGCAGGGATTGCTTTCAGTACCTGTTGTGAACACAGTTGGAAATGCTTCCTCTGAAATCACACAACACGAAAAAAGGGGTCCGGCACGTCTCCCAGTTTTGTAATGGGTTCTCTGGTTTGTGTTCTTTGGGACACCTCGTTCCCAAATGGAAATTTTGAAACTGCGCCATATTCCGAGGGCGAGGTGATCCAAATTTTTTGGGGGTCTCTGAAGTGCGAGTCTTTTGCAGCTGCTACATCTGAAGAGCAACAAGTACCTGACGGTGAACAAGCGGCTGCCGGCGCTGCTCGAGAAGAACGCGATGCGCGTCACGCTGGACGTGAACGGAAACGAAGGCAGCTGGTTCTACGTCGTGCCCTTCTACAAACTGCGCTCCCCGGGCGACAATGTAAGGTCCTCTTCACTCGCTCACACTCCACTTGAACTTGAGATCCCTGTCGGGAGTCCGAGTTTCGCGGGCCTCTTTGGAAGATTTGTCTTTGCCAGTGATCTTGGTCGACAAATGTGACGACAGACGGCTGCAGGCCCCTTTTTGCTGAACCCTGAGCTTTGGTGGGACGGACGACAACAACATTCGTGACTTGAGAGGAACGACACGCAACGATTCGTGTTTGTTGCTTTCAAACAAAATGTTACATTATAATGCTGGATCTCTTGCTTGTGTCGAAGTGACAAAACGTTTCTGCTGGTACAGGTGGCGAGAAGTTGTTTTCGTGACAGAGAAATGATGTGATGTGTATATTATTAATGTGCAAGACTTCCTGTGAGGTGGACAACCTTGGTGCGTACAAAGGTCCTCGACAGCTGCTGTTCCTCCATAATTGACGAGACGGAGCCGGTTGAAGTTCGGGTTGCGCATTAGGAACACCAGGACATGTTCACCCTAAAGTTAATGTTTTCCAACTTTCAGGTGCGCACTACAGCGTATCTATGAGACCTGCGCTGTTCGCAAATAGGTTTCATGAATCGGATTGGTTCTTGCCGGCAAGGTCACTTCCGGTTGTTTTTGCCACGAAAAGAGAAGCACTGGTTGCTGAGCAACAGAGATCTGACCTGTTCTGGCTCTTTTCTGAGCGTGATCTGTGTGAGAATCCAGCTCGATTGCGTCTGTTGTTAGGTGGTTGTAGGGGACAAGGTGATTCTGAACCCGATGACGGCCGGTCAGCCGCTGCACGCGAGCAACTACAACCTGCCCGACAACCCGGGATGCAAGGAGGTAGCCGCCTCGCTGTGACCCGCGCTGTGCCGTGTGTTCCCTGGTCTCACTGCTGATGTCGTACAACAGACCGAGTGTGCGCACAGCGCCGAATGTTTCGCGCTTCGAGTGAATTGCTTGAACACTCTACTCTTGTACTTGGACCAAACATTCTACTCTTGTACTTGGATGTTTGATCCGTTCAGTTCAACCTGTTTGAAGAATTCGAGACTCCATTTTCCCCCTCGCCTTGGCGCTCGAAGTAAGAAATCTGCAAGATTACCAAACGTGTGTCTTTCGTTCGTACTGACCGCAGAAGTCTTCTCGTCTTGTGCGTGTGTCGAAACCGTCTCTCGACGAAGTGACGGGTTCGTTGACTGTTTTGATACTTGTGACCTGGTGTCCCTTGGGATTGTTGTTCCCTGTTTCCCTGCACCCACGTTTGTGACAGCAGCTTTCAAGGATGACCTCTCAGCTTCACATTGCAGTTCCGTGGGAACGGTGGTCTCCGTGGCGCCTTGGTGCATTTCATTCACTTCTTGCACTTGTTCTTCTTGTGACCTTTTCAACAGATTTTTTCGCAGCACGTGGCCTGCCATCTGAAAATCAGTTGGAACTGTTTTCTTTGTTCCCAACTATTGTGGATCGTTGTGTACTGGGAATGTCATTGTTGTGGATGTGGATGTTGTCTCGTACAGGTGGTCGTGGGGGACAAGGTGGTTCTGAACCCGGTGAACGCGGGCCAGCCGCTCCATGCCAGTAACCATGCCTTGACTGACAACCCAACATGCAAAGAGGTAGAGTCGCCATCCAGTCTCCGTTTTGCAAGATGTGGTCCTCTCCGACCAGTTTCAAAGTCTCGTTCATTTGCATGCCACCTCCATCCCACAAATATGACAAAAAGGGAACGGGAAACAGACGCCAGCGTGTGCTTTGCAGCAGGACGGTTGCAAAGAAACCGGACAATTGTTTTTCGCAACTGCATTCATCGCAGGGATGGAATTTTGTGCTGCCCACGCACTTTTTCGTGCCGTGTCCAAGAGTTTCGTTTTGTTGAGAATCAGAATCAGTCGACAAGAGGAATGGATGATGACAGGTGAAAGGTGACATTTTGCCGTCGCGCTTTTGTCCAGGAGTCATTTGTGTTTGCTATTTCTGACAATATACGCATAAAATTGTTTTGTGCAGGTGAACTCTGTCAACTGCAACACCTGTTGGAAGATAAACCTGTTCATGGATCACAAAGAGAACAAAGACGACATCCTCAAAGGGGTGAGAAGCTCGAAGTCACGTTGAGAAGCATACACGTGATGTCCAAAGAAAAATGTCCATGCAGAAACGGAATGAGCGGTGTTCATAATTTTGAACAATTTTTCGCCACTTTGGTGGATTAGCCAATTGACAAACGTTTGTGTCGTTTCAATAACACACATTTTGTGGCCGGTTTGTTTGCCACGGATTGGGCTCGCCAGAATTTCTGGACGTTAAGGAGGACAACTTTTGTCAGTGAAGCGACCAAATCAGTCAAACTCGCCATGGTGGAGTGTGGTATGCACACGAAAGTTTCAGGGAAATTTGAACTGTGTGTGCGGTGCTGCAGGGCGACGTGGTGCGCATGTTTCACGCGGAGCAGGAGAAGTTCCTCACGGGCGACGAGTACAAGAAGAAGCAGTACGTGTTTCTGCGCACGACGGGCCGCACGTCTGCCACGGCCGCTACCAGCTCCAAGGCTCTCTGGGAGATCGAGGTGCGTATCGGTGAACAAAGCGACGAGATTTGCAGAAAAGACTCGATGTCCTCATCTGAGCCTGCAGGAGAGAGGTTCAAATACGTTGTTGTGTTTGACTCGCAGACCATCATGATGCACAAAATGATGTGGTGACTGTACTTCTCTGCAGGTGGTTCAGCACGACCCATGTCGCGGCGGCGCCGGCCACTGGAACAGTTTGTTCCGCTTCAAGCACCTCGCCACCGGACAGTACCTCGCCGCTGAGGTGAGAGCTTTGGGTGTGCGCTTGAGGCGATGGTCACAGTGTGTGGGGTGGTTGAGCTGCGTCGAGTGTGACGTCATTCGTGTTGAGTCCTTGTGTTTCCTTTCTTCCCGGTCGTCACAAGTCTACTTACTTACGTTGCTGATCCCTTTTGAAACGCACCTCTGGTGGTTGGTTTCAGGTGGACAACGACCCGACGCCGGACCCAATGCGCGCCAAGCTGCGCGGGAACCCGGGCGCCGCCGTCTACTGCCTTGTGTCCGTCCCGCACGGTCACGACATCGCGTCCATCTTCGAACTCGACCCGACCACCATGATCCGCGGGGACTCGCTCGTGCCCAGGTCAGCCCCCAGTGCGTGTGTGTGTGTGTGTGTGTGTGTGTGTGTGTGTGTGTGTGTGTATGTGTATGTATGTATGTGTGTGTGTATGTGTATGTGTGATTCGCAACAAACTCGCTGCGAAGCGACACACGAAGCACCAACTGAATGTCAATTGAGAACACGCAATGTTCGTAGGAAAGTGTCCAGGTGACAGTCCCCACACGCTGAGAAAATTGTTTGTGTGAGAACAGAGGTCAAGACGTGAAAGCCTGTTTGGACTGGTCCGGTCTGACATCCGGTGGGAAGGCCTTCGGACTGTTTCTTGGAATCAAAGCTGCCTGCACATGTAAACCGGTCCGCTTTTGTGGTGACACCGGACGGAGGCTCGGGCGACTTGCACCAAACCCCAGTTTTGGGCGAGGAAGCAGCTAGTGATGAACAGGAACAATTTTTTCAACGTACAAACTCACTTCCACAAAAAGGGTGCACGGATCTGCGAAAGGTTTTGTGACCGTAGCGTTGTAGAAACGGAGTATCGGAAAAGACATCATGACAGCTTCTGCTGTTTTCGGGTGTACAAAAGGTGGATTGGGGCGTTTCTGTGATTGGTGCAAACGTTTCTGTACAGCAACATTTGATTTGTACGCGCACAAGAGATGACACGGGGTAAGTTCGCGGACCGGGATTTTGGCCTCACACTGATCCCATTGAGGATTGTCACGCTGCTTACAGAGGGTTGGACACGTCTCCAAAACCTGATTTGGCTGTGGTTAACCCCCGCCCCCGATTTCTTTTTCTCCTTTCTACTGGCAGAGGCATCGTGTGGGGGTTTTCCTTGACACTGGTTGTGGAAGATTCTGAATTTTTACATTCTCCCCATTGTCACGTCACAAAAATGCACTGCACGCTTGTCGACAGATTTTTGCTTGCAACTTTCCTGCAAGACCAATGCAATCAAAATGTGCCAAAATTTCCTGATTTGTTTGTTCAAATGAACTCCCAGCCAACACAGACTGTTGCCCTCGACAGATCTTCGTTCGTGCGGCTGCGACACTTGTGCACGAACACGTGGGTTCACAGCACGAGCGTGCCCATCGACAAGGAGGAGGACAAACCCATCATGAGCAAGGTAACCGCCGTCCGAACTGTGCGTCACCTGAATAGTCTTCACACTTTGTCCATCTTGTTGTTGGAGTCGTTGAAAATTTCGTTTGTGTTGAGCTGGACATACCAGATTGGCGTTCTCAGTTTCGATCCTTATGGTGCAGCGTGCTGTGTCTTTTTAGGTTGGGTGCGCGGCGATCAAGGAGGACAAGGAGGCGTTCGCCATCGTGCCGGTGTCTCCGCAGGAGGTGCGCGATCTCGACTTCGCCAACGACGCGAGCAAAGTGCTGCAGGACATCGCGTCCAAACTCGAGAAGGGCTCCATCACGCAGAACGAGCGCAGGTGCGACGGGGTCCAGCTCGGGTCTGTCGGGAACTGGGAGACTTGGCCGGGCGCGGGGGGTGGGGGGAGGCTGGTTTACAACTGGCAAGGACTCTTCTCAGGAAGGTGCGAAAGTTGTTCAGGCAGAGCAGAGGAAATTGTTCTGTCTGGAAATCACCATGAGATATGGCATAGTCGATAGGAGAAACAAGACGGCGAGACATCGATCCTCGTTGCTTTGGTGGGACAGTTGAATGCCCTGCCACTGAAGTAAAATTACGCTTGTCCCGCTCTGAGCTCGCGCGTGTGATCTCAGAGGGTCCAGGTTCTATCTTGCTGATGTGAATTGACTGTCGGTGCCTTTCTGTCTGAGATGATGTCTTCTTCTTCTCACCATGACTTGGTTTTGAAATTGAAATTCTGAAATGAGCAACGTCATTCTGATTTCGCAACAGAATTTCGATTTCGAAACCAGATTTGGACTTCAATGATTGGCATGTCGCTTGATGCTCGAATGCAGAAAAACACTGATTGCACTGAGAATGATAGATATTGACAATTGAATCGTCATTTTTGTACATGAAGAGCTTTCTTTAAGGAAAAGGGGTAAGGTTGTAGACGTAGAATTGTGTTTTATTCACCGATAGATATTTTGGCAGTCTTCAATTCGTCATTTATTTTGCTTGTATGCACAGCAAAAAATGCGTGCAGGTCGTTTTCTACCAGAGAACGGACCTATTTTTGTCACATTGATTCCGTCTTTTTTCCTTCGGTGGTTTTTGTGGATGTCAGTTTCAATTAATTTCAGCTGGGAAAGCAGGCTTGTCGTTTTCCTCGTGTGCGTTTAGTTTTGAAGCACGGTGTGTGAGACGCATATTGAGCGTTTGCTGCTTGTTCAAAGTTTCAAGCGGAAGTCTCCACGGACTTCTGGAACTTTACAGACGCCGACGTGATGTGGGGAAACGCATTGCAGTTTCACACTGCTCATGCCGAAGCACTTTCATTGCGATGTACTTGTTTGATCAGCATTTTCCACAAAGTTGAAAAACTAACTGGGCAAGTTTGTTTTGCGTGCTGCAATGTGCTGTTGTTTTTCAACAAATAATATCACGCGCATGACAGTGCCGCTCGCTTGATGGATTCACGTTGCTTGATGACGTCATGCTGGTGTTGCAGGTTCGTGACGCAGCTGCTGACGGACGTCATCTACTTCGTGTCGTCGCAGGAGAACACCGGGTCGGGCGACCCGCTCGATATCTCCGTCTCCAAACCCGACCGCGAGCGCCAGAAGCTGCTGCGCGAGCAGAACATCCTCAAACAGGTCGGCGATGCTCACGCAGTGAGCAGCTTGCAGAAGCGACGTTGAATTGCCGAATCCACCTGTGTTTTGAAGTGTGTGTGTGTGTGTGTGTGTGTGTGTGTGTGTGTGTGTGTGTGTGTGTGTGTGTGTGTGTCTTGTACTTGGGTGCGACTTCCTCTGGGTGGATATGGTACCTTTCCACTGGAGTTGTATGTCTCACTTTGGTCTGACAAAAACGTCTGATTGACCTGACGAGCAGCGCTCGTGCACAACAGAGAGGCTACGTGGACGCAAAGTTGGGGAAAAAGATGCTTCAGATCTGGTGCTTTAAATTGCAGGTTTTCAAGATCCTGCAGGCGCCATTCACGGACACGGGTGACGGGCCGATGCTGCGCATCGAGGAGCTGGCCGACCAGCGCCACGCACCCTTCAGACACATCTGTAGACTGCTTTAAATTGCAGGTTTTCAAGATCCTGCAGGCGCCATTCACGGACACGGGTGACGGGCCGATGCTGCGCATCGAGGAGCTGGCCGATCAGCGCCACGCACCCTTCAGACACATCTGTAGACTGTGCTACCGCATGCTCAAACTCTCCCAGCAGAACTACAGGAAAAACCAGGTGAGGGGAGAAGAGTGTGGAAAATCAGGTCAACTACCGGTGTGTGTACACAATGAAAAAAAACTGCGGTGAGGCTGCTGGAATTTGAGAAACGCCACAAATCAGGCAAAATTTGTGTGCAATCATCATGATGGGACCCAAGACCTCGCAAAAACAGAATACACTCGCAAACAGAAAGAACTCTGAACTGCAAATGGAAGTCCTTCTCCCAGTTCAGTTTGTGGGAAAACAGGCAAGTCGAACCCAGTCCCAGGTGTGCAGTTTCGGTGTGGTTATGTGAAGGGTTGGTTTCTGCCGTTATCCATTGCATCTTGTTCTTGCAGGAGTACATCGCGAAGCAGTTCCCGTTCATGCAGAAGCAGATCGGATACGACGTGTTGGCGGAGGACACCATCACCGCTCTGCTCCACAACAACCGCAAACTGCTCGAGAAGCACATCACCGCGTCCGAGATCGACACGTTCGTGTCACTCGTGCGCACCAACCGCGAGCCTCGGTGAGTCGAACATGCCCACGAGCGCAGCGGCGCTGTGTGAACCACCGCGGCTTAGTCTGCTTGCTGCTCCTGTTGCTGCAACCTTCTTGAGGGCACTGGCTGATACAGCTGGACAGTGCTCTGAGAAGGACTTGGCATGACCATGTCAGTGAGGCACTCAACCAGTCCATACCCAGGCACCCAGATTGGTAACTGCTCGTGAGAAGCACACTGCATGCCGCACACCCGTTTTGAGTGCTGGACACTGGTCATGCCTTCCCTGTGAAACACACAGCTCTGTGGCAGATATTTCTCCAATTTGGCACCAGTGAAGATGCTGTTGACACCAAGAATTGACACACTTCAAACACCAAACATTTCTTGAATAAATTGTCAAACTAACACCTCACCAAACACTAACATATTCCTTCACCATCCTTAAAAGAGAGATTTCGCAGCATGTTGGTAGAATTTCACTCCCCCAGTTTGACGCAACTTTGATTGCCGTGTTGCATGCGACAAAGCAATTTTCACTCGCAACATGTCACGGAATCGTTTGCCGGTAGTTGTTGAGAGCACTTTGTTGTGATTGGATTTTGCTCGTCTTTCTTGCATTTCATTCGATGTGAGTTGCAAGTTAAAATCACCAATTTAATTTCACTGAATACTTCTCGTGGAAACCAATTTTAAAATCGAATTTAAAGGCTCATCAATGGTTATTTTTCTCACAGAAATGTGTTTACCTTCAAGACGAATGTTGTTGTTTTCATCCGTCACAAACTGTTTGTTATGTCAGATAAAACTTGGTCCATTCTAAAAACCGAACGACAGAAAACCAAACCAAAACAAAACAAAAACGATTGCAAAACGTGTCGCCAAGATGACTTCATACTGGAGAAAGTCGGACATGGTTGGAGACCAAGTTTTAGTTGAAGAAAAGTTTTGCGATATTGTGCGTTCCTGACAATGCAATGTGATGTCTAATTCATTCATGTGTTTTTTGTCGTGCAAACCGTTAATAGTCACCAAGTCGGTAACGAAAGGTAATTTTGGAAGGAGAGACATCGAGAAATGAAACCTGTCCGATGTGTCTGCAAATCAGAGGATGCCCGATTGAGGGAAGCGCTGCCATCTTCCATACGTGGGGCTTTCCTTTTTCGAGCACTGATCTTCGTTCTCGAGGCTGAAAGTATGCAGACACATCGGGATGGTTTTCACATCTCGTGTGTAGTTGACTTCCGGGCGGGACGGAAGACAACAGGCGACCGTTTGTTTCAACTGCAGTGACGTTCTACATGCTCTACTTTCCTTTTGTAGCCGTGTGTTGACATTCATTTGATCATTGCCACCAAATATTTTAGTCCTTTTCGTTGTTTTGGGAGGCTTCTTGTGTTGGCATCAGGCTTCAACTCAGACGTCTGTACATGTGAACTTCAGAACAGCGTCCCCGTGGCCTTCAGATTGAAGACTGATCAAAATGCCTGTTCTGTGGTTTTCCTCTTTTCTGAAGCGCCAGCATTTTCGCAAACGCTCTCGCACGAACACCCACATTCGCACTCCGCGCATCAACCCCACATGGAGCCTCATTGCTCTGCCGAGTTGCTCTTGATCTTCTTTGCAACACGTCTTCTCTTCTTTGACCAACAAGCAAGATGCTCTTCCCACACCGCCGTTCCTGTGCCTTAGCACACACATTGTCTGGACATTCGTGTGACTTTCGTTTGCAGTGACCTGAATCTTTACATTAAACATTGTCGGCCTTTCGAAGGAACGACAAACCTTGTTGTGTGGAACGCTGTCACTTTTTTGTGAGACAGAACAAAATGTGAAGGACTTTTCCTGACTGGGCTCGTTCCGAATATGAAACAAGACCCCATGGAAATGCAAACCGCATAAAATCTTTCCGGGTCACTGTGCGTCTCAGATAGAATGTAGCGCAGATTTTGTTTTGGTTCGTAGAAGACAACAGAAGTGTTTTTCGCAAAGCAAACTACAGAAATACCAAGGCAGCGACAACAACGCAAAAATGCGAGACATGAATTGAGGAAATTCTTGGAAGGTGCTTTCACCTGCTCTGATTGAGTGTTGCTGGTTCCAGGTTCCTGGACTACCTGTCGGACCTGTGCGTGTCGAACAAAGTGGCGATTCCGGTGACACAAGAACTTATCTGCAAATCTGTGCTGTCCCCGAACAACGCCGACATACTCATTGAAACGAGGTAAGTGCGCACCACTCAGCGTCGTGAGGACGCACAGGAAGTACTGCCGACGAACAAACCAAGTCACCATTCTTGTTTTGAGCAGGTTTTCACTCGCTGTGTTGTCGCCTTTCCTCACCTCGCGCGTGAAATCAGTCTTTACAGAAATTCGACGATTTTGTTGTGCAGGGTGGTGAAGACGCAGGTGGAGGTTGAGATGGAGGTGGATCCCAGTGCGGACCTGGAGGGCATGAGCGGGCTGGGCCTGGGCGAGGCGGGCGAGGGCCAGGGCGACGCGGGGCCTCCGCCCTTCCTTCCGCACGAGCCCATCATCACGATCGAGGAGGAGGAAGAAGTCGTGCTCTTCTGGGAGAACGGCGCCAAGAGCAAAGGTCAGGGCGGCGTTGGTTTCAGTGGAATCGGTCACGTCCAGAAAGAAAGGGCGTGCTAGCTGCTGAAGCACTGCGTGCAAAAGTCCAAAATTCCATCCAGTTCTTTTGTGACATTTCGTTGTTAATTTGCAGGAATCCGCGAACTGTCGATGGGAATGTCGGAAAGTGTGAAGGAAGACGTGGATGTCATCACGTATTACAGGTCACTATCCAATTGCTCCTTTGTGAAAGTTCGAATCGAGTGTCGTACTGCGGGAATTGGAATGTGACCAAACGATCCGTGACAGGGCTTGTTTTTAGGTGATTTGAACCTTGAAGCATACATTATGTATAATGTATGGTGATGGTGAAAATCACCTATAGGCATCAAAAGGCTAAATCTGTGAACGCGAGTTTGAAAG
>JAAUXT010104183.1_pt1 | contig 35049 bp, 37 predicted proteins | sample 7278171 | NCBI WGS metagenome assembly JAAUXT01 (sample SAMN14350112, study PRJNA611818) | marine sediment metagenome | isolation source: surface marine sediment (1.8m) | place: French Polynesia: Moorea | collected 2018-08 | reverse complement strand
GTGAAGATCAAGTACTTATATGGATGATCCAAAAAAGTGTAATGAAAAATTCACAGCCGATCAAAAGATATCAGGGATGATCGGTCACTTAAATTTCTTGCCTCGTACACCGGTCGGGTTCCACGTGCGATACGACACGAGGTGCTGTGGTGCACGTGAACGTGGTTTCATTTCAAAAACTTCACAGGTATGGGGGTACGAGTCGACACATTGCATCTCAAGCCGAATGATGTGACCTGCTCACAACACCCAAACCTGTCACTTCGTGCGAGAAATTGAGAGGCATGAGTGACTTTTTTGAGATGAGGGTCACTTGTTCCGTTGTGGCAATGTCGCGTTTGTATCAACAAAACTCCTGGGGGTACGAGTAGATCCGAATTTTCTGACATGACCACAACGAGAGAAAGAATGCTATGGCAGAAGCTCAACTGCACAAACTTGAGACTTTTTCACGCTGGGTTCTGCAACACGGTTGAAGGAAGCGAGTGGCCCAGGCGTGCTGGGAACCTGGTTTTGTTGGTAGATGATGTTATCCGCAGACATGGATAAATGATATGCATAAGTTGCACTGAGATATGATCCTTCTAAAGCTCACAAATTTCCGGTGCCAGCTGAGATTGAGCCTCGCGCGGAAATGGTCTTCCTGTCCCTTGCACGGGCATGGCAACATGCTGACAGCAACAACATCTGGTCACAGACAGGACACCCAACTCGTGCTGGGATCCGTCGTAAAATTTCGGTGCAGGGGCTTTTGTGCAAAGATTGCAACATGGAGGGAAGCAGCGCAGCGTGAACGTTGATCAGTCAAACTTTTCTTCACATCGATGTCCTCAGTTTTGAACCCTGACACATGCGGCATTGATTGCGTGGGCATCACAGTGATTTGGCGCAGCCGAGGTGTGAGTGGATCGCAGACGGGAGCCCAGGAGCTGCAGTGAATGAGGGAGAAGACGACACGGCGCCGGCACCTTGTTTTTCACCTGGAAATTATGTGACTCATCTCCAATCTTTGCGTGCTTGTAGATCTGTTGTTTGGGACTTGAAAAGGTCAGCGTGGGTCATGTGCGACCCTGAATGGTCCACATCAGCTTTTAGCCCTTCTGTTGCCTTCGATACAATTCAGTCGCAGTTCCGTTCCAAAGTCTGGTGACAAGATGATGTCACGTTTTTTGCTGCACCTCCACATGTACTGTGTGGCTGAAGCCGTACACTGCACAGTGATCAGCAATGACGTGATCGCTGAACGATGAGACAACGAAAATTATTTCGTGACAAAAAAGTTCCCTGTTGATAGGCGGTTCTGAAGCACGCAACGGGTGAGCAATTTGTCACCTGGGCCACCAACGCTCATTTGGTTTTCCATTATTCATAATTTTATGTCACCTTCTGCTAACTAAAGCCATTAATGAAAGATGAAAAATCTGTCGAGCTGTTTTTAAGAGCGTCAAAACATTAATGTTGTGTCCCGGTGACAAAACATAAAAGGGGTCTGTGTGCGAAACCATCTGGCGAGCGGGAACAAAACATGGCTCTTCGCAGTGATACCACCACCACACGATGACACTAATTACGAACAAGTGCTTGTTGAGCGCTTGGAGTACTCGGGGAAAATTGCATGTGCAAACATACTCGCTGTGCGGCGCACAGAATGCCACGCCAGGAAATGCACGGTTGAAAAACTCTGGCTCAATGAAAGACGGTACTCTTGGTTTGGGAAGTGTCAAATTCAACACAAAATGTGCAGGCACGATTCTTCGAAGCCTACGAGTACACGTAAATTGGAAGAACAGATCCAATGACAAGCTCCGTTGCAAACAACAGGTGTGTCTTGCATGAAAAATTTTGTTTTCTCATATGGTTCTTGACACCAGCGAGGAAGATTCACTGTGTTTCATCTTGCTGTAGATTCTGTAAGCGAACTTGCTGTAGATTCTACAAGCGAACAAGAAAATGATAGTTTCAAAATAAATTTCCCGAAGTGTGCTTGCACCGACGAGAGCAAAATTGCAGTTGATTGAAACCCAAAATTCAACTCACATGCTGGTGCCGACTGTGGCTGTCCTGCATGGTGGTCGAGGTGACCAATTTCCGTGTTTTCGGTCAGGCAGCATTTCAGGAGGGCATTGGTCTGTGTTTTGAATGCTGATGAAGTCTTGCACGCAAGGGCCAGCTCCCAAAACAGCTTTCTTCTTTGGATTGATGTCTGTACCTTGTGGGCAGTCACACTCCAGCACGTGCTATCAGTGCGTTTTTACGCCCCAAACACCCATCAGATTGCGCTCACGCGATCTGATATGCATTTTGATAACAACACAAGAAAGGAACAATACAATCCCAACTTGTTCGTCTCAGTCGAAAGGCCTTTTGCACTGCTGCCTGTGCAGACTTGCTTGGAAGTCATCCAAATGTTCCACTTGATAAGAGCCTCTGCACGGAAAGTTTTCCGAGTTTTTGGCTGCAACTGCGTGCATGACTTTCCTGCAACGATGTGTCATATTCACAGTGGTCATTTGAAAACTTGGCGAAATGATTTTTCGTGCGAATTTGTTGCACCGAAATCACTTCAGATCAGCTCAGATGTTCGACGAGTGTTGAGGTTTTGATGGACCCCGAATTTGAATTTCTTGGGAGACGCGAAGACAAATGTCGATTCCTACTCGAAAAACGCGCACAAAGGAAATGCGTTGTTACTGATCCTTTTGATCCAAACAGCCAGGCACAAATTTCATAAGTTTGGTCGTTCAGAGTCAGTGTTGTTCAGAGTACGCTTCAGAAGAGCTTGAGGGCAGACATTTTTGCGGGGAGACACGCGAACAGCAGTTGGATGCGATTTGCACAAGAGATAAGAACAAAACAGGGAAGGAAAAACATTTCTCTTGAGCTGGAATTCATCATTTTGAGTGCAATAACCCAACAAGCAAACGAATTTGGACCACAGTGAGAAGTTAGTTGTTACATATTCAGGTTCAGTTTTACCCTGGCCTTTGTTAATTGTGGTTTCCTCTGGGACATTCTCCGCTTGCCGCAAGTAACCTCAAGTGACGGGGCGAGTTTAGAAGTTCAGATTTTATGAACGCAAAAAAGTGTTGCGCATGTACGTGTATTTCCTCAACCAGTTTTGCACGAGATACATTCTTTGTTTCACTCCCTCACAGCGTGGTTCTCTGAAAGCTGTTTAATTCATAAATTGATTTCTCAAGACGATACTGCAGTTGCAGCTTTTTTTCCCATCCGGAAGGAGTCCTACGATGCTGTAAAATCTCGGGCAATTGCTTCAGACCGTTCTAGGTGCCGCTGTTTGAAGGTCTCATCCATGATTGTTTTTTTCGCTGCATTCAATTTTCAGCAAACACGAGGCGCTCCCCTCGCACATTGATTAATGCGAGCACTTTTCTCCTGTTCTGGAAAGCTGTGTTCCACTTGGCACGCAGTGTCTTGATGTTGGGATGTAAAGGAAACCAAGCTCTCGGGCGAAGGTAGTGACTGTCCGGCCCAGAGATGGTGCCAACTTTGTACTTTCTTCTGTTGTATCACTTCTGAAAGTTCTGTGTATGCGTTGAGAAATGGGTGTCCGAAGTTTTTCCATTTTGGAAAGTTTTGTAAAGGTCACCTCAAGTTTCGTATCCCCAGAGAAACTCCATATCATATCTGAACAGAAATGTCAAGTGCAGTTCACCCCCTCCACCCCAACATCAAGTTCATTTGGTAAGTTTGTCAACGTTAGACATTTCAGTTTGCAAGGCTCGCACTTCTACTGATCTCATGGCTGTATCTCTTTGACTCGTTTGTTCAATTTTGCTGAAGTGGCGTTTTTTGCTGCTGTGGGGGTTGGGAAAAGATGTGTTTGGATGAGCAGGTGCGCAGAGTCAAGTGTCGCGACCCGAAATAAATCCTGGTGCGGGGATCCTTTGTTGCCCTGGGCGCGAGTGCGTTATCATCCTGTTGCTCTCCAGATCCCTGGATGTGAAGTCCTGTTGGCAACACCTGGATAGTACATCAGCTCGCTCCCTCAAAGCGTGCAGGGAAACAGGCAAGATATCCCTGAACTGGGATGAGAAAGCACCAACTGCTTGGCGATGTAAAATTTGCAATTCGTGCATTGCCTTTCAAGTGAAGCACTTTGAGTATGATAACAACTTTGAATCCTGTGGTTACCAACCAGTGCACCTCCAAGACTGATCTGAAAAATGACTAACGCGGCGCCTTTCTAATCTGTTTGGAAAGTGGTGCTTGAGTTGTTGTTGCTACGAAGTGTTTCTTTGGGAAGAAGAACAGATTCAAGATGTCATAAATGAACGCGAACGAACGCGGCGCGGTTGGTTCACGAGCGATTTGGAATCGACAAATGTCGGCACAAGTCCTCAGCCTTCGCCCACCTGGTGCCACGTTTGCGAAGTCGCTCTGCAGTAAATTGCCCAGACTGCGCGCAAGTGGACGCTGATAGCCGCTGATCGCATTTTAACGAGAGTCGAGATTATTAATTATGAGTAAGGTACACGTAGCGCACCTTTGAACCACAGTGTACGCGGTTGTAAATTGTGACGCTAGACAGGAGACAAACAAAAACAAATTGTTTTCCGCGTCAACTGAGAACCGCAGCCTCTGCGATGAAGCTCCGTCTTCCGGGTCGGCACACATCATCAGGCAATCTGCAAGGAGTATTTCTCTTTTGTACCGTTGAGAATAGTGGAAGATTGGGATCAGTAAATGGGCTCGCGTGAAACATTCATGTGCAGACTGATGTTGCTGCTCAGGAAGAACTGTCAGGAAGGTGAAGCACACCGCACACCACGTCGGGTTTGTCCTCGGAAGGAGCTTCAGCGTCAAGTTACACAACACACGCACAAAGCTATCGTGGTAGTGTGGCTGCCGCGAGACGACCTCAAACCCTGGATCGCAAGTTTGTTTTCCCGGAAAACAAGAATATCAAGGGAATCACAGCTTGGGACTGAAGTGAGTTTGAGGGAGCAAATTGTGATGCGTGGGTCTTCATCTCTCGCAGTTGAAAATGCTTCGACCCATTTCCTCGTAACATGTCTTGTCTTCAGCTCTGGAATCCAGATTATGACAAATGCGTGGACAAATGTGTGTTGTCTGAGCAATCAGAAAGCAAAACAACGCATGTCTTCACCCCAGGGGATCATCAGCAACTGGGGGACAAGAATTTACTTTGTTGTGGTACAACATACCGCAGTCTGCCTGTGTCTCGCCAAACATTCACTTTAACCTGCACATTTAATTCAGTGTGTGTTGAACAAAAATACCAGGCCAACATTTTCAGGTGCTTGGTTTGCTGGCAAATAAGTATCACGATTGGCAAATCTCGGAAGAGTCTGAAGGTTGTGTCTATCAGCGGTGTTTTGATTTTCGGAGATCGACACACCGCTCAGGACAGACGAACTGTTCGTGTGCTGAGTGAAGTCTGAACAGTCTTGTGTGAAAAGTTGCGGCTGTGAAGTTTGTCAGGTGTAATCACCCCCTCCTTCCAATCGTGAACAACGAGCAGCCAAGGGATAAATGAGCGAAAGTAGTTTTTGCACCAGAAACATAAATTTCCTATGTGTTGCAAAAAGATTTCAATTTTGAATGGAGGCGTTTCCCAGCACTTTGTGTGATAATGATTTCGGTTTCAGGGCGGACAGTTGGTGGGAGGTCTCGCTTTGAAATGATGTTTTTCCTCGGCCTCAGAGTTCAGGTGTGGCGCATTTCAATTTTGCTTTCCCCAATCAACTTCCAATCAGGAGTGGGTGTGCGAGGGCGAACCTGAAACTTCTTTTTGTGAGTTGGGTAATTTTGGACACCCAGGAGACATTGAAGTGAACAACGCAAACACGGTTTTCAAAGCAGTGTGCACAAAAAACTGAAAACACCAGGAGGGAAACGACTTGTCGCACCCGTCGATCTTGGCCAAAACCTCACTCAGACCTGGCGTTGTGCATGTCGTTGGTTCGAGATCAAAAACGTGAACTTCAGTCACTTTCTGGTTGTCTGTGATTCAACATCTGCTGGGAAGCACGTTTTTGAGGAAGTTTCCTCGTCTGCGTGCACTTGTGAATGGAGTGCACACGGAAACTTATCCGAAAGCTCCGAACGAAACAGTGGCTGTTGCTGCATTAGATTCTATAATTTGGGGTTCTGCTTCCATCAACTGTATCGGGCCGTTGCTCATTAGGACGAAGTTTGATCAGTTTTGTCGTGAAATTTTGGTGATTTTATCGCCGATATCCCACAGGATAGACAGTGATGTAACAGGCTGGTTGGTATTCATCAGCGTTGCAGATGGTCCTGTTTATTTTTCACTCCCGTGGGGCGGAAGCAGGATGTAGACAAAGCCAGACTTGAGAGTAATGTTGCCCAACATGTAAATTGGTTGGCCGAAGAGTGGGTTTGAAGACTTCACTGATTGGTGCATGTTGCGACAAGTGTTCACCGCAGATATCGCATTAATTTCTGTGTTTCATGTGGATAAATTGACAAGTTGTGTTTATGTCTTTGCACAGCGCCACAGACAACCTTTGCTCAGTGCCTCGTTATGTTGACACGAAATAAAAAGAACTTCAAGGGAAATTGGCGACAATAAGATGATAATTGCGAGAGTGATCGTATTAACACCTTGTAGTGTGATTATTGCAGCCTCGGAGAATAGTTATCAGTGCCCAATTGTTGTCTGCCAGACTGCGTGAAGCTGTCAGTGATGAATGGAACTCTGCAGCGGTAATGATCTTTAATTTTGCCTCGTATCTCATTATGTTCACGCTCCAAGGCTTGGAACAATAACTTTTTGCTCGGTCCCCTCGTTATGCGGGGATTTTGAAATGGAAAACAAAAATTGGCATTGAGATATTATTGACCTAGTGGTGCGCATGGGCGAATTCAAATTGATTTTGTGGCTGGCCTTAATTCAAATTGCCGCGTTGCAGTCACAAGATGAAATTGAAAATTCTGGTCGTGGACAGAGTGGCTTTTGAACAGTCAAAACACAAAGCGCCAACATGATGGAGTGGAATCATCCGTCATGCGTCATTTGCAACATTGTCAATTTGAACTTTTTGTAAATGTCACTGAGGAGTGCTTGTTTTCAAACAAAAAAGATTCTGGGCGGACATTGTGAAGCAAGTGTTCACGTCGAAAGTCTTTTGATCCTTTTGGTCAGTTATCCTGAGTCGCGACAATTTCGAATGCTGGTGTTTTGGCAGAACCTGCGGCAGGTGTAGCACGCAGCCAAAACTTCATTCACCCCTTATCTTTTCTGGCTCCGAGAAGGGAACAGATGAAAGGTAAACAAATGGTGAAGAGTTTTTCTGATGGATCAGGTTGTCGACGGCCAACTGACCAGAACCTGCGCAGCTGAGCCTGATCAGCTCTGAAATGCGGAGCATTTCGAGGCGTGAAGTTGTGATGGGCCTTACCTGTCTAGAAGTGCAAGATTTCAATGATTTACTGTTTGCCCAAACGCCTTAGTGAATGTCTTTGTGGACGTGAACGAGAGAAGGACGTTGAGCACCTTGTTCAGGGACTCGCGGTGTTTTGGATTGTTCCGTCAACCGGACCATCGGAACTGACCCTTGTGCAAGGGTCAGTACTTTCTGGGCAAGACAAGGGGCATTGGGAATCTGCAAATGTGCAGAGCATCGCAAAATGCATCAGAGACGCGGCGGTGCGTGCAGCGTGCAGAGTTGCAAACGATTTCAAAGTGAGCCAGAAGAATTTGTGCAGGGCTTGCACACCCGAAAACAAGAACAGCGAGGTTGACCAACTTGGTCTTGAAGTGTTTCATTTGGTTGGAGTCGGATCATTGTGCGCGTAGTCTGTTTGCACGACTTGCAATTTGTATTTTTCACCCCTGTTTGTGATTGAAAAAGTTCATTTTCCAACTGCAATTCGATGAAATGAACAAATGGACAAATAGAGGAGAGGAAGGGGGTTGGCAGTGGCCTAATGAATCCAGGGAAGATGGATGACGGCGAGGGCAGGGATTAAGCAGCCTTGATGGTGCAGGGTGAAATGTTCAATCAGTTTCTGTCTCATGCACAAGCGTGAATTTATTCAATTCAAATGTTTGTTGCATTCAGTACAATGGAGAAGTCGCAGACGCTTGAGCTCTGGGCTGACCACAACTTGCAGAGACCCGATCTGTGAACTGCAAAGAAGTTGGCATCTTAATTGCGGCTCGTACAGCCTTCCTCGAGGGCACTCGGAACGTCTTTGGCATCGCGTGCGCTCTCGGTGGAAGGAACGAGTGCTTTTAGAGAACGCCCGAAACTACGCTCAACTGGAATTGAATTGAAGTGTCATTACTGACCGTCTGAAAAGCTTTTAAAGTGTGATCTACCCATCAATTTGTGTCCGATGGCTTTCATTGATGCCACTTTGAAATAAATGACACGTAATACTTTTCTTTCTGCATGCACGATTTTTTTCAGGAACTGTTTCGAGACTGGGGGCTGGGCGCAATTTGAATAGGATCACATTTACACATGCCACAAAACGAGTCGTCATGCACAAGTTGTTCCTCATGTTTTGCTGTTCATGACTGGACCCTGAAGCTTTGTGCCCAGCTGTCACAGTCCTGGAGTGGTTCTGAGATATTGCCAAGGAACTTTTCAACGATGCGAAAAACACTGGCGGGGATTCGGACAAATATGACTTGCACTGAAACAAGGGGAATGCGTCCTGTGTCGTGCTCATGGTGGGCACAAAATGCAATGGTTCGTCCAGCATCACATGAATATTGCTCTCATTAGCTCAGAAAAGACGGTCGGCACTTTCCCTCTGGGATTGGACACAAAAACAGACGGCAGTGTGATTTTCTTCGACAGCCTCTCCTGCGTCATGATATCGTAATGTGCCTCCAGTGTACTTACATTTTTCTCACGTTGTGTATTTGTTTGCCTCAGATCTTTGCATCCAGTTTCTTCGTTGTTTGTTGATGCAGACAGAGACTTCCAGGATTGTGTAATAAAGACGATGTGACCGAAGAGTCTACACCTTCCGCGCCAAAAAAAAACTGCATCACAACATTTTGAGCAGAACTGCTGCTTTAACGCTTGAGTTGTGCGGTGAAAGATACCCGCGGCAAGGAATTCTGATCGGAGTGTTATGCTCCTTCAGCCGCAGGCATCTTAATGCGTAATTGATATTTTATTGGCGTTTAAAAGGTCATGTGTATTTGTTTTCAGGAGGCCAGGGTGGAAACATCTTTTTTCAGCTGTTCTGACAGCTCCTTTGCCACTGTGTAGATTCTCAAGACGATCTGCAGCAGAACTCGAAGGAGCAGTGAAGACTGATGTGTCTGATGAAATTGATTTCATTGCCTCTTGCAAAGCTAAGAACTGGATCGAGCGGCCGTAAAACACTTTCTTCATAAGCTGAAAGCTCCGAGCAGACTTCATGGCTGCTTTATATTCTTTGTTGCGTACTACGACTTCAAGGGCATTGTGATTTCCCAGAAACGCCGAATGTGTACAGCAGCAACAAAACACAGCGTCAAAGTGCTTTGAGTTTTCCCTGGATAGAATTTAGAAAAGCAAAAACTAGTATTTGGGCCGAACATCGTTTGATTTTGCGGATGTTGGCAGAGCGGGGTCTGAGAATCCAGGTGTGGACGCGCCGCGCCGCGCCCGCAGGATGCGCCAGGTGCGCGGCATATGCGGCGCCGCCGCCGGCCGCGCCCCGCCAGCTCCGCAGGACGCGTGTAAAACAGCGCGCCGCCCGCTGACTTCCAATCACAGCCTCATCATATTTGTTTTCATTCATCTGATACAGTCCAGATGAAACGGATACGGCCGAAGAATTCCTCCTGGTACGTTGCCGTACACTGATTGCCACCAAGTTGTTTGGTAGATGCATATTTCCTTTGATTTGTCAGATCCCTACATGATGTTTTGTGTTGGTTGCACGGCGTGAAAAAGATCCACCGGGAATTAGTAACTGCAGGAAACAGACAATCACGCGAGGAACAGACCTGAGTCTGGAGTTTAATTCTCACGCATTGACGCGCGGCTGAGCGAAGTCGCGAGGTGAGAAACATTGATTGGTGGCGCATCCCCGCTGATGGAATTCACGATAACGTTCCATCGGGGTTCCGCAGCCAGATGTGCTGAGGCACGAGGATTCAAATGATAAAGAATCGAGGCACAGTGGGATTTCAATGTTTAAATAATGCAAACGTATCCGTGACCAGCATTGAGGAGCTGTGTGTGTTAGTCTCGCGTGTCCCACCCATGCAGTCCCGCTCGAGTCAGAGGTGCAGAGTCGGTGCCGCCCACGGAACGTTGTTGGAACATCGGCGCGTCGTGCGAGCTGCGGCCCCAATCTAACTCGGCAGGTGTTGGTCCACACATCAAACAGGGACGGATTTCGTCATTGGTGCCTTGTACAAGGATTGCTGCATGTTCCAGTGTGCATTGTACAAATATATTGGCTGTATTGGAGATATTAATCACTCTACCTCATGCATACAGCTCATTGTAAATATTGGCAGTGGAAAAAGTGCACCCTGGAACCCGTCTCCCTTCTTCTGCGTGTTTCTCTCAAAGCGCTCATCATCTCACGAGCTACGTGCAATTATTGTTCCCTGGATTGGGCTCTCGTACTTTCATTCGAGGTGTGACAAGCAAATGTTAATCTCCCAGCGTTCTCATTGTGAGGGACATGATTCAGTGCAGAGTAATTCACGATTGTATTGCAGCTAATGGATTTGTTGGGACTGGAGCCGACGCTTGTCTTTTCTTGATATGATTGTTATTACACGAGCCGCACAGCCATTTCAATGTTTCCTGCTTTTGTGTCGGTGCTTCTGCAGCGAGGAGAATTTCCTCAGAGTAATGCGTCTCCATCATGATACATTCCCTGCAATATCAATGCATCATCTCAGCGAGAGCATTTTCGCTGTAATAAATCTTGATTTTCCAGCCATATGAAGCTGATGTAGCTCTGTGGCGATGGTTGCGCGGGCTGCGAAGTAGACAAATATGGACTGTGCGACAAGTGTCGCCCTTGTCTGAGTGAGTGCCTGATGATCTGTTGCGTTTGAAGAGAGGAAATTGTGCGCCGAGCTCTGCAGATGAAATTTTCCTTTTCTCTCGTGGTGTGTTCATATCTTTTTGCAACATTGCGTAGAAGTGCTTGTGTGTTTTGTGGCTTCTCGAGTACATGACCAGAAAGTGTTTGGTGTACGGAATGGGAAGACTGTGTGTGCCTTTTGAAGAGTTTTGGTCAGGAACGAGGTTCAAGTTCATTGCGTCCGAAGCACAGGGGGAGAGTACGTGGCAGATTTCGTGCCTCGCTTTGTTCAGATTCCAGAGAAAGGTTCCCTCTTGCCAGAATTCGAGTGAAAAACGTCGCTTTCTCAGCTCACCGTGTTGACGCTTGTGTGTTTGCAGGGCGAGGAGAACGTGGCGCTGCTGGAGGACGCTGCGCGGCGCTACGCCGCCGACCTGCGCACGCACTTCCACCACGTGCTCGACACTCTGCTGCTGCTCGCCGCGAAACCAGACTCTCCAGACTCGGACAAGGTGCGCATTGACGTTTGGTCATTGAGGGGTGACTCCCTCCAAATGGTTTGCCCAGGAGCGCTTGATCGAGATGTGTGGGCACTAAGAAATCGGCCACCACTGCAAGATAAACGGTTGGTTTGTCACCTTCGATCCGACGTCATCGAAGGCTTGTGCTGATGGAGATGACCCCTTCAAAATCGTTTGATGGTGTTGAAACCTTTTTGAAAGACTCGTCTCTTGGCTGAACCGTCAGTCTGTTACTTCTGGACAATCAGAACAAAAGAAAACTGGTCAGCAGAGTTCACAAACAACGACCAAACATAATCTATGTTTGTTTGAGTTCCTCACTGATCAAATCGAAAATTTTGACCACGTCTCAGAGAACTGATGATGACAGTGACGGAGGGCGTGTTGTGTGTTCCTTCAGGAGCTGGTTGGTGGCCCCCTGCACTACGGCACCATGTTCAGCGTATGCGGCGCCAGCAGAAGTGTGCCGCCGCCTCTACCGTCATGCGCGCCCGTGAGTGAATTTCATGAAAGGAAATTCGGCTTCTAAGTGGGGTTGGAGAGATCAAAAGAGACTTTCCTCCGTTTTGCTCCTTTTGTCGTGGGCACTGCAGACGTACAACGAGATACACTTTTTTGCAGCCGTCCAGCAGCTTCGCCAGCGGCGCGGGAACGCTTCCGTCTCGCGGCAAGTCGTCAACATCGAGCCCGTCGCACAGGTACACATCTCGAGTGTTTCTCCAGACAGCTCATTTGTTTGTCTTCTCAGAAATATTGTCCTTCTCGGTGGGTGGCTTCATTCATTATTCACCCTTGTCATCTTTCGAGTGGGCTGTTTGGTGGCAGCCAAATGTGCGGTTGGAACAGTTATGAACATTTCCACGGGGTTTTCGCCGTGTCTTTGAAGAATTGTTTTGTTAGTGACTCAGAAGAAAGGGGATTTCCAGTCAACTTGAGCTTCTTCTGAAACTCGAAATGTACAGCAGCAAAAGGACTCGCTCTTGACACAAAGCAAACAGTGTTTGAGCCATGATACGTGATCGTACGAAAGGAGCACGTACAATTTGACACACGGTTTGCTTTGTGTGCTGAAGTATTCAGAAACTTAATTGCCATGTCGTGTAAGTTTGTTGAATCACAAGCATGTAGCGACGCCGGACATTCTGTCGTTGAAGTCCCCTTTGAACAGAATAGAGCAGCAACTAAACACACATCTGTTGCGATGTCAAAGAACTACAAGCGTTCAAACACAAATGTGAAAAGGATGCTGGTATGGCACGAACGCTACGTTGTGTTCAAACGTGACTTGCATCAATTGCTAAGTGAAAGCAGGAACAAATCTTCTCAACGCGAATGTTTTGTTCGGTTGTGCCTGCTCTTGTCCCAGGACAGGCGTTCTGTCAGGGCGAGAAGAGGGCAAAGTATCGGCCCGTTGACGATTTGCTCTGCGAACGCGTCACAAGAAGTTCTTGTTTTCAAACAATCTCATCGCGCATTCGCCCTGCAGGGACTGAGTCTCAAGGCTCTCCAGTCTAATCCGCTTGAGAAGGATTTGCTGCCACCGTTTGTGCTTCTTGTGTTTGACTGAAAGCTATGCAAAATTTTCGACGTACTTGAGACTGTCATCACCAACACAAATAGACTGTTCGAGTCGTATTTGTCACAAAGGACAAAACCCTTTTCTCGAGTGATGATTGAGCTAAGTACCCGGAGCGAAATATTTGAAACGTGAAATAGCCGGTTTTGTTCGCCTTTCAAGAGCCAGACAAGTAGCGTTTTTGGAGGGGAGAGAATTTTGACAGAGTTCATGTGGGTGACGACAGTCTCTCGGCACATGAGATCAGAAAGTTTGCAAATGCTATTTTGTTGTGGCGATTGGTGGTGTTTGTTGTCTGTTTTGAGCTGTGCGACGCTTTGGGTCAACGCCAACGAGTCTGCCAACTTCCGCCACACAAATTTGAAGAAAACATTGCTCACAGACACTTCTCTTTAGCATTGTGTTGTATTTTCGCTTCGTTTACGCCAGACTGTTTGCCAGAACTGTCCCATTCTAAGCACTGCATGACATTCGTGTGTTTGGCAAACGTGCGCAAATGAGGTGTGTTTGACCAGAAGGGATGAATTTCGGAGTTGTTTGCTTCAAAAGTGAGATCGCAAATGTGTTCAGTGCGTGCAATGAACATTTTTTTGCATTGAGGACGGCTGTTTGTTTGTCGTCAGGGCATTCAAGACGACACGATGACCCGGTGCACAGAGTTCATTTTTTCAAGTATGTGAGAAATGCCCCTTTTGTGGAAAAATAAGGTTTTCCATGATGTGTGCGTGGACACTTCAATGCACACTCGGTTTTGACAAAGCGCGCTTGCGTTCTACAAGCTTCATCATTCAGTCGTGGTGTTCTTCTTGTGTTCTCAGCGGAGTTCACTTGTGCGGTTCTCTCCGTCATCGTCGGTGGTGTTCTCTCTCACTCGTCGGGCTCCCGCAGCTCCGTAATAGATCTCGCTACGTGCGCTTCCGCTCCGAGCGCTGCTTCTCAACTTGCTCTCCCAGCATCATCTCGCTCCGTTTCGCTTCTTCTTGTGCAGCAGTATTTGTTGGCTCGGTGTATTTTGTTGGAGTGGCACATTTTTGTGTCTTTCACAGTTCAAAGCAACGCCTTCCTTTTGGGGACGAAATCTTGAACAAATCGTATCTTTCGTGTGAATCAAAGCCAGAGAAGTACGGATCCGTCATGTGTGTTGTGCTGAGCAGATAAATGAACGGCAGCCGCCTGATACTCCAGACGACGTGTTCATTGTGCTTCCTTTGTGAGCTGTTCCGAGCGACTGTTGTGTGCCTTGACGCTGAGGTCAGTTTGTTGCTTGTAACTTGGACTGGCGTAGTCTTGGGTTTGGGACAACTCTGGGACCAGTTGTCCGAAATGAAGTTGGGACTTTGCAAAGAAAAATCCAGCTCCTCTATGTAGCTCCAAACTATTTGCTGTCGAGTTCTGGAGGAGCATATCTCGTATCTGGCGAGAACAGCGTCATGAATGAAGGTTGTTTTGCTGTGGACGGTTGGGCGCGCAGTTGTCTTTGTCCGGAGACTTTGAAGCTCGTAGCGCATTATTCTGATCACCGAAGTCTTCCTTGTCTATTCGGATTGACAATGCCTGATGCATTTATTCAAGCCAGCAGCAATTCCTCCCCAGAAAGTGCACAAGGGGAATTCCCACTTACTTTTGCTTTTCACTTTTGAGCTGGAACTCAACGCCCGTGCAAAGTGAGACTTTCCTTTCATATTTCAAACGTCGTGCAATTGGGTGTGTGCGAATACGGGGTCTGGTTTGAGGCGTGACAACAGCGATTGTGTTGTGTGGCCTGAAGATCGCTTCTGTTCTGACCTCTTGCAATTGTGTTGAAGTGGAGACACCATCGCGGTGTGGTCAGCAATATGAAGGCCTCGGCCGAGATGAGTCTCAGCTGCCCCGGGGCTGAGTCTTGTTGCGCGGAGACCACGTTTGGCCCGTCGTGACCCCCCGCCGCAGTCGCAACAGGGTAATTGGATCATGAATGTCGCTGTGTGTCACTGTGCAGTGCTTGCGGAATTTCCCATTGCATTTAATCCCTTGTTGACAAGTTTTTGATTGGGATGCAGAAAGAAACTAAAATGAAGTGTTTGTTGCGAGATCTTGTACAGAAGCCATTTATCTAAATTTTGATTCAATTATCCAGCGACAAAGGTTTGAGTGATGTGAATTCAGAAGCCACACACTGTTGCGATGATGAATCTTCCGTCACTTGCACGAGCACCTTTGTCGACTGACCTTACAGTCTTCGAGTACTTTTCTTGTTACTTGTCAACTTGCCCGGTATTTTACGGCTCCACGACGTGTTAAATTGTCTGCAACGTGTCCGTGGGCGAACAGACCTCAAAATGTTGTGGGTCTTGCCAAGACATTTTGGCGCTGACACACTGCTGAGAAATGATTCCTGAGCTGACATCTGTTCACTTGTCAGCTTTCCGTGTTATCCACAAAAACGATCATTCCGCGAACGTAATCAGAAACACATTGTTCTCGCGTGGTAATAATTGAGTGCGTGAGTGATAACTTTATCTCAACAAAGACAAGACTTTTCCTTCAAGGCGCTCACATCAAAGCGCGACTGGTATCTCGAGCACTTGATCGTGAACAGCTCGGTAAAGATGGCTTGTGTAAGAAATCGGTGGTCACAAGTGTGGCGTACAAACTACACGCAAGTGGTCCACTTGGTTGATTTTTAGGATCTTGCAAGCAAAGAAGTGACAGTAAACCACCTGTTGACACGAGTAATTTTCAACACGTGCGAGCGGCATCGTTCCGACCACTGAGCTGCTGATGTCTTGGAGAGAATTATGGTTCCAAGTACATGCAATTCGTGAGGCAGGTTAAGCAGAGCAGATCCCAAGCGCGGGCGTAGACGTTGACGTGAATTTTCACTCCACGATCTGTGTTTTGTGTGAAACCCGAGCTTCAGCCGTGATACAATGGTTTGACAAATTTCACATGTTCACTTTCCCAGGCTGCTGTGGATTTCGTTGTGCTTGTTCTTGTCTTTTGAATAAATCTTCCCAAACAGCTCCAGTTGATGATCGTGAAAAATTGTACCCTCACAAATTTGGTGAAAGTGAAGTGTAAGAATTGCCATTTTCATGTCATGAAGGAAGTGTGGCACCCAACAATCACACGTCAACGTCTGCACCCCTACTCTGCTTTGCCGAACCTCCCTGTTGACTTGTGCCAAGCGTGGTCCCATCAAATGGGACCCGATGATCACTGCGGCAGAGGAACCCTGCAGTCAACTCACCACGAACTCAATTTCGCCCGGCTTTTCATTCTCTTACGAGCGTAAACTGGCGCTAAATTTGCCTTCACTTTCCTGCAGTGTTGCCCGTTGGAATTCACCTGTGGATCCCGCAGTCTCTGCCTCGCTGGTCAGGACAACGCGTCGAGGTTTTTACGTTAATTTGGGGGGAATCTTATCGTAACCAGATAAATCAGGATTGACTGGCAGAGGAGAACTTCATTGAGGGGAAATTGCATTACGCTGCTCCAAATTGAGTTTTCCTGCGGACTGCGAGGATCCCGTGGGATGGGTCATGTTGTTGAACACAGTCGTCGTGTACTACTCCGCCGCAAGTCTCCAGATAGAGTTTCGTGGTCATTGATCTCAGGCTTGGAAATTGTGTGTGTAGAAGTTTTGTGCTGCAAGCGGCAATTTGTCTGAACCAACAACAGACCTGGACAGAATCTCGTTGTGTTTCTGATTCAAGCTTTGTCTTGAAGTTTGCAGTCAGCCCGACGTACGAGTACGAGTGGCGAGGACGCAAAAAAAGATCACGGAGGTTCAGCAAATACGTCCGCTCCTTTTTCGACGTGTCCCAATTGCCAGACCGGTAACACAGATACCATTTGGTCACTGATCATTGATTCTCATAGCAAATTTGAGTAAACTGGATGCATATGACGTGAGAGCAAAGACATGTCAACTTCTTTGTGACAACACAAGACCAGGTTCTGCGACCTGCACCACAACAAAAGTGTTTCCATATCAAATCAGTTGAAGGATCTTGGTTTGGATAAATTATTCATGCATCCATGAAGTTTAATTGACAGATTGAGAGCACAATGAGCTCTGTGTTTGGAAAGCTGCTGTGACGGGGGAAAATCTATAAGCTGTCGTCTCACGTTCATGAAATTTACATACAGCCAAATCATGGTTGGCCTTATACATACGAAATGCGGCAGAAGAATAATGGCTTTGCGGCGATGTTTTTCTGGGAGCCGTTTGGGGACAGCATGCAGACATTCGTCGACAAATTCCTGTCCACACGGACAAAGCACACACACAGCAGACTTGAGCTTGAGCAGCACAGTTACACCGACCTGACCAGCTCTGTTGATTGTTCCAGGCAAAACGAAACACAGAGGGCACCCCAATGCCAGATGTTCGTCAGTCCAACCGTCTCCCTCCAAAAATGGATCAAGTCACCAATCTTGGTTTGTTGGAAGTTTTGGCAGGTCGAGCAAATGTCAAGACAAACATCTGTGAAGTAGCTGCGTTAATTGTGAATCGAACCTGACAGCTGATGAAAGGAGAAGAACCCGATGTATTGTGACCCGCTGAACTCGACAGACTGCAGGAATTGTGCAGCTGTACTCTGGCTCATTGCTGCAGACAAACTCGGGGCAATAATTTTGTGTTAAGTGTTTTGATGCACTTGGTCGAAATTTTCGTCACAGATCAGCCAACAAGCAAACAAAAAAGAACCATGTTGAAGAGAGTTGTGTAAAGCTTGGCAAGCATTCAGTGGCTGGGAAATATCAATCACAAAGGCAGATAAAGCAAAAGAAAACTGAGCTTTGATGAGAGAGATTAGAGGCGTAGCTGACAGATCTGTGGAGTTTCTGTGTGGAAGTGACTCTTTTTTGTGGAGTTCGTCTTTTTTGTGAAGTTCGTTAATTGATCTCTAACTGCTGATTAGTGATTACATGCGAGTTTGTCAAAGAAAAGAAGTTTCTGCAGGTAAACTAACTGAGGGAAAACGCAGTGCCTGACATGTTCGTGAGAGCCTGCACGCGAAAGTGTTTGCCTGTCGTTTTCTGCACAGAAAAAGGACTTTTGAGTCAAAAGGAAAATCAGTAGCCTTGCCTCCTGAACCTCGCAGCACCGCAGAAAGGCATTCGTGTCGTTCGTGTCGGCACCGAGGTCGAGCAATGTGAAGTCCCAACAGCAGCGGACACACCCCGTGATGCACCGGCATCTGCGACAGCTGGCGTCCGAACGCCTTCGGCGCACATCCAGGGTGCTGCTCGCTGGCGAACAATGTGGCCGCTGGACATTTCTTATCATACTTGTGTATCTGTCCACTCACATTGTTATCATGAATATTTAAAGCCCATTTGTCAATTACGCCGTGACGCGGTTGGCGCGCTTGACCCGCGCGTCCGTAGCAATTTGCCTCAACAAAACGGAGACGGGGCGCAAGAATGATCCAGGCTCAAATCCAAGATTGTACGAGTAGACGCAATTGAAAGGTGTTGTGTGTCAAGTTGAATTTCTCGTCCACATGCTTCAGACATTCAAATTGAAGTTTCCATTCATGTCGCACCAACGGCTTCCTGGACCTTTTCTGTTTTGATGCGTGAATTCGGCCTTCAGCCCAATCACGTGAATGCAGAGGCGAGTTCGGCGCACAATGGTCAAACTGTCAAATTTGATGGATTTCACGCATGTTTATTGGGATGTAACACACTCACTTCGCTTGGGACCGAAACTTCCAATTCACCATCCATTTAATCTATTGATACGTAGAAATGGATGAATGTGGCAAAGCAAAAATGTAAATTTTTCATGTGTTCATCACGGTCGTTCATCATCCAGACCAGGTGGTCCAGTGAAAGCGCTGCACAGGGTTTGGAACTTCTCTGCAAAGTATTACTGCTCAGGTCCCGTCTGTGTTGGCGCACACCAAGTGGTTTCTCCTGGGTTCAGGTTGTGAATGAGTGTGGCTGGGTCAGTGTCTCGCCCGACCAGCCGACGGCTCCACAACAGGTCCCCGGGAGCGGCGGGCAGCAGCGCTGCGGCGGGTCAAGAGCGGATCGAGATGATGGATGAGATGCATTATGCCGTTAATGTCTGTCCACGAGCGTGAAGTGCATACATGACCGCGGATTACATCGGAAAGAATTGTCTCTCCCACTGATACCTGCTCCAGGGAAAGATGTTTCGTTATCATAGCAAATCTTTTCGTGCGGATGGATCTTCACTGCAAGAATACGTGTGGGTCAGGTGTGCGTTGTGAGATACCACAATGTGAGTGAGGGGTATTCTGGAAACTCTTCTCCTTTACACAGGAGCAGCCCACGCGCAATTTGCCTCACCGTTCCTTATTACCGACACAAAACTGTTGCTAAACTGTCTCATCAGCGCCGCCCCATCGGCTGAGATGACGCCGAGCAGAGTCCGCGCGGCGGGCGCGGCGCGGCGGCATCGTTAATCGCGCCAAGGAGCCGCGGCAGACGCGCTCCGCTCTAAACGGTCACCGAGGGACAGTTCGGAGAGCGACAACAGGTCATTATGGCGATAATATGCAAATCTCGTCGCAAGACAAATGGTCATTAGCCGCGCGCTCGTCGCACTAATCTCTCGTCCAGCGTTCTGGGTGTCCCCCCATACATCATCCGCGTACGAGCCGTTTGCATGGCAACTGGATGATCCCCGTCCGTTGTTGCGCCAGATTATGAATAGCCGAGGTCACGGTGTTATTTCAATAGAATTCTCATCCAGCTGACGTCGTCTCAATAGAATTCGGCTTCAAGAGGCATTTATTGTCAAGCGACCAAACATGGGATCCGTGGTTTGCGCGGAATGACAACAGTTGCGATCACTGTTTGGACTGGACACGAGGCACGAGGAGGCAGCCTGCTCCGCAACATCGAGTGACCTGGGGAACAGACATTGAGGAGCAGTCACTGTGAAATTGATGATTTTGGAGCGCTGCAAGAAATTCAAGTGCTGGTCCTTGCAGAAGTCACAACGAAGAATGGACTGGGCTGTCCTGATCGAGGCAGGACCGGAAAACGTGCGCGGACAGGCGTGAAAATGCCCCGTACTGCTCCCATCGAATTGAAACGAGTGCGCACGGCGCATCAATAGCGATGTGTTTTTTGTCCATTCCTCTGACTTTCTGTCTTTTCCTGAGAACTGACGAACGTGCGTCGCCAGCAAGAGAACAAGTGGTCTTGTGCTGTTTTTCAAGCCACGAGTGTTCTGATCCGAACGTAGTTCGTGCTTCAGCTGCCTGGGACACAATGGCATCTGTGCAGCAATCTGAGATGAAATAACGCAAAGAGTTCCAAGACTGTGCCTTTTTGCAAACAAAAGCAATTCTTTTGAGAGGCACAGACGGCGCTTTTTTGTTGGTTCTGATTTTTCAGTTTTGTTGACTTTGGTCTTACTTCGCAGCGAAGACCCTTCGTTCTTGTGCTACTGACACTGGAATGAATGCTCCGTGTGTGGAAATTGATCTGAAGAGTGGCAGAACTGAACACCCAGCGAACCCGCATTTGATCAATATGTTGAATGGGCAGAGAATATGAAGCAGTGGACCGTATTGATTAAGCAATAAGAAAATGACCAACTGTCCGTGAGGAGGAGGGTCCGAGGAATGCCCACTGGAGCAGGCGTGCGCCAAATATGCAAACACGTCTTTGTTTCAGCTTCAAATCTCCTGAGACAAGCATTTTCATTCTAATTTCCATCCTCATGGAGCTTTTTGAAAGAACATCATGTTAGTTTTCTTGACTGCGTTGAGCTGCTCTTCTGGACAGTGGTCCATGATGGGACTGAGTTCGCTCTGTGTCACGCAACCTGCTCCTCAGCCCGGATTCCCTGCTCCGCCTGGCATCCCAAGAGGACGCTTTGGACCAATAACAATTCGGTTCCGTTTCACTCGACGTTGTCTGCCAGCAGTTTCCTCAGAACCTATCAGACGAGAGTTCCCCTCACGAGCGGTGGTGCCCTGCAAGATTTTGAAAGGAAGATGTTTTCAAAAACACACCGATTAGTTGCAACGTTGTTTTCTATTTTCAGATCACATTCCAGTTCCCATTCAACCGACGAAGGACCAGGTAGGCTTGTGAATTTGATATTTTCTCGAACACTCAGAACTGGTTGTCGTTTGCTGCAGTTCTTTGTTGTGCACGAACTAAAAGCGGCGCACATCCGTCTCTTGCTACTGCAATGCAAAGAAAAGTCTACTTGGAAGCTCTTTGCCTTTCAGCTCAGGCGCACTTTTGTCTGAATCGCTGCCAACAACGAAAGAACTGCTTCTTTGTAGCAGCACACAATCAAAAGTCTCGATTGATTTTGGTATTTGTTTCCCTGCAATCTCCAGGCAAAGAACGGATCACCTTGGTACCGTCACAGTTTCCACCCACTTAAGTCTCAACAAAACCTTTGTTCCCGCATGATGCTGTTCCTCATTACAGAGTGAGGTGTATTCTCCAGGCTGCAATTAAAATAGCTGTGTCGCGCTGAATAATTGACTTTGGATCCTGTGAACGGGTCTGAAGTCGTTGCTCAATCTTTCACCCAGATACATCAGAGACACCAGCACGAGATCAGAATAAGCTTTCAAGCTTCTTTGTTGACGAAGGGTACATCACCATACTTGCTTCAGCATTTTGAAGGCAAATTTGTACAGCTCTTACGTTCCCTCATTTTACCATTCAGAGCACACACTGGAGGCTTTCTTGGCGAAGTGTTCTCTCTTCTGGATAGGACAGATTCAACATGCGGCTTTGTTTGCTCTCACCCAGGAATTTTGTCAACAGAACTACAACGGTGATTGTTTTCGTGCGCTGGGGCTCAAAAGATATTTTTCTGGATCGAGCAAGACGAAAACCCGTAGTGGTGAATTAGGCAACGGATTGTTGGTGCAATGGTACCAGGGACATGCAGCGGGACATCGAAATCTCAGCTGCGAAGGATCTCAGACTTCACAAGGAGAGTGTGAAAGGAGTCAAATGTTTCCCAAGTGCCTTTCAGGGTATCTCTCCACTCCACCATTTGCAGGCTGTTAGCACCATATGTGGCGCCTTGAAACGCTTTCCAGTCCAGACGAGTCAATAGTCAACCAGTCTGGAAAATATGTTTGGCCTTCAGCATTGGTAGTGTGATTCAATGTTGCACACTGGGTGCTGCAACAAGCCTCTGCACGCAGATCTGTTTGGCAGAAGCCGCTTTCGGACGCAGGAACTCCTGAATGTTTGGCTGACAAAATTGTTTCGCAGTCGGTGCCCTTTTTGCCTTGACTTCCAAGAACAATTTTTCACTTGCTTTTGTGCCTCTGTAAAACAAACAAACAAATCATTCTGCCGAGAGATTACCCGACAGATTAAGTTATAAAATATTTACAGAAACATATCCAGTAATTCACCAGTGAATTTGAAAGGCAACCTGCGGCTGCAGCGTAAATGCCCTGAAGCAGGAATCAATGTCAGCTTCGAGACCTGACGATAGCCTGAGTGGGTCAAATGGGAAACTGGCCCAAACGGTTTGTTCTGGAATGAGTGAACTAACTGGACCGTTGTACGACGCCCACATTCGTTGATTCCTCGTCCTCATGCTTCAGCTGAACAAGCACTGCGTTACTCGTATCTTTTCTGTGATTTGCAGAACTCAGCGACGACGTAAAGAAGAAAAGTCCCGGCGGGTTGGGTCGCTTCCTGAAGAACGTGGCGCTGCGGCGGTCGGGCCGCAAGTACACGTACAAGCAGCACGCCGGCGACCTGAGCGCCAGCCAGATCTCCATGCCCGACGAGCAGCGTATCGAGCTCATGATCCGCGTCAAGGAGGGGAAACTTTCCATGCATGACGCCGTTGAGAGAGTACGTCTCGCATCGGTCTCTGTCCCAGTTTCTCTGAACAGCATTTGCCACCGATTGCATTGTTAGATGAGAAGACAGTGGCGTTTATATATGGTACAGGAATGATGAGCGATGAATTTTGTTGAAAAAAGGGAGTCATTGCAAACAGCTGGCTTGTTTCTCTCGCAGGTGAAGCGGTACGAGTTGGAGATGCAGCGAAGTCCTGTCGGGAGACCCTCCAGGTCGCACTCGGAGGTGAGCGCCCTCTTCAAACATGCCCGTCACAGTTGTTGACATCAGACATGTGATCAAAAGCAATTATGCGAGGATTGTTTGACGACCAGTCAATGCATGATGCACCTGCTCTTCGCTGAAAAAAAGTTTATCTCTCCACCCGCACAAATATTGTGTAGAACAATGAAACACCACGCGAGTATGAAATGCGATATAGCGTGTAAACACTGAGCGCATCTGGCTTGTTAACGTCTGCGTCAGCTGCGTTGAAAGTAAAAGTCCACATTGGTTTTTAAAATTCATGTCACGTATTTCACACCACGCGTGGTGCAGAATTTCAATTTTTCGCGAGAGGATGAGCCACAAATTTGCAATGGTAATGATGAAGATTTGATTGCTGTAAAACGATCCCACTTGGGTGGGAACCCGGCCTCAAACCCAGCTGAATGTTTTCGTTAGAACTTTGGTAGCGCTGTCGTCAAGTTCCGCATGGCAGATGTTGTCTTTCCCATTCAAACTGTGAGTTCACAAACCTCTTTTGTTGCGTTACATTCATTTGGTCTTTTCGACGTCGACGATGACGGGTGGAATGACATCTGAAGAGAATGCACCTGTTTATCTGCCAACAGAATGTGTTTCAAACTTGATGTACTACATGTATGAGTCTTTTCTGAGCTCATTAATCTGCGCCTAGGAGCCACATTTGAATCATTTGTTACTTGCAATGTTCGTGTGGGGGGAAAACACCAAAATCTGAGCTGGATTATGTGTTTCATCGACGAGGGTCTCGAAACAATGGGCGATGCATTATCGGTGTTGTCACGCACGATTCCCGCAGCTCTTCGCCCGGACCGCGCTTCTGACCGCTGCAGGCGGAGTCGCTTTCATCCACTAATGCGCGCAAACAAAGTTATGCAATTTGAGCAAGAAGAAAAATCTTCATGAGAAATGACAAATCTGCAGGGACAGCCTTCAAGTGCCTTTGTCGAGGCTTGTGCAACCCCTATTGGGAGGAAAACATTTGCATCAAATTGAGCCTGATTTGGTTCCAGAAATATTTAAGTTTGCCCCGATTTTAATTTGATCTCATCTAATTAATGTTTTCGTAGGGAAATGAAGAGAATTAGATTCTTAATTGCAAGCGAAAAGGCGTGTTGCTTGAAATTCGGCAGCGCACGAAGAGTACACTGTGAATCTGTTAAGTGAATTCCAGTCAGACAGTCGCGACGACTTCCAACAGACTCGATCTTTTGCGTGCGACCAAATTGGATTTGTGCTCAGAATATCGAGTTTGAATGGTTAGTGTGGACACGGACATTTCTACTTTCTCAGTGTGGCTGTTGTTTGTTTCGTTGTCGCATTTCCCGAAGCTTGCACCCACCCTTTTTGTGTGTCATTTTCCCAAAATTCCTTGTGTTTATGTTTTCACCCAACAAACTCACTTGTCTTGTTTCTTTTCTTTTTTTGCCGTGTCGGTGTTGTGTGCTTGTGGATGTTGTGGCTGCAGTGCTCCTCACCCGTGGCTCCCCCTGCCGCCGGCGCGCTGCATCCCGCCGCCCCGGACCGACAGCAGTCGTGCCCCGCCGCGCTCTCCCGCTCCCGCGCCGCCCTCTGCGCGTGCGCACCCGGCTCCCGCGTCTCTCCACGATCCAGCCTCCTTCTCACCTCACCTTCCCCGGACTCACCAACCAGCCCGTGTTCCCCCGCCCGGCACCGCGACCCCAGCAGCGGGTACTCCTCGGCGTCGCCGTCCTCCCCCGGTTCGCCCAGCCCGCAGCGGAAGGCGAACGGCGACCTGCCGCAGCTGCCGACGCGCGTCAAACGCTCTAAGTCTCCGTTCGCTTTCTTCAAGCTGCCCTCATTCCGCGGTGCTAAAGCGAAAAGCAAGTCATCGTGCTCATCAAGTTCGAGTTCCACGTCTTCGGCCAGCAGTACCATGTCACCCGCCAAGTCCAAGTCTTCCAGCTCCTCTCCAGGTACGTGTTCGACTACTTTTGGGCGCTTTTTGTTGATTGCCTGTCAATCAGTGGTTCAGTTCAGTCTTTGTATGTTTCAAGGAATCTGCACATGAAATATGAAAATATGCAGTTTGACATTGCCCTGTCAGCATCAGAGTTTGAAAAGAAGTCTATCGTCTGCGTTCGGAATGCTTCAGCCTTTTGATGGAAGTTGTTTATCAGGGAACTTTCAAGGACGATTCGTTCAAAATAAGAAAAGGGAATTTTCCTTCAGGCCTTCAAAGGAAGATTTGCCTGCAGTGAACCCCCTCCATCCTGCGTGGAGCACAATTACTTTGCGGCGCACAACACACAACATATTCTTGGAACTCCATGAAAGAAAAAAAATGTTCAGAGAGGGGAATTCTTTGATATTTGTTAGTCACCAGTTTTTGTCCTTGGGTGTGCGATTGATTTCAGGTGAGGGTAAAGTTTCCGTCGTTGACAGGCAAGAAAAAGACACCTTTCATCTCACGGCTGAAGCAGCTTCATTGATTGTGCTCTCAGACATTGTCATCGAGACATGAACGATATGAATGTTTCAGGATGTTGAGGCTCAATATGAACCTCGTTATATTGCTGCTGGAATGGGGGGAAATGTCTGGTTGCATCGCTGTGTATTGCATGAAAAACGCTGAAATATTGACAAATTTCGTGGACTCTTCAGGCTCTTCAGCGTAAATTGCTGTGGATTGAGATTGCAACAAGTCGCCTTTTCCAATCAAATCACACACAGCGGTGGTCAATGCGGTGCGCTTGGGCTCCTCCTCCGTTCACTTGTTTGGTGAAAACAGTTCTTTCTTCAGCTCCCCTGTCACAAGACATTTTTCATTCCATTTATCAGCACTCGCTTTGCAGTGTGGGCAGGTACAGGGATTCTGCATTGTGAGGCGAGCTTCCTGCGGGATGAACACCAAGGCAGCCGCCTCAACAGTCCGCTTTTCCAGTCCGATTTGCTTTGTGTGCATCTGGGCGTCGTTGGTGTCTTGTTGAAACGACAGAGTACAAGTTCCCTGTCGCTTAGAGTTTAGAATCTCAAGATCTGTGTTTAGTTCAGGTTCGTTGCACCAAACCTCGTGTCACATGAATTCAAGCGAAAATCCCTGACCACCTTCTGTTTTGAATGTGTCTTGCATATGAAATGAGATCAGCGCACGTTGTTCGGTGCACAGACAAAGCCACGATTCACAGGCGTTTGCCTCGCAAACATGTTTCGACATTGCATGCCGCTTCAATTGTTTTTGATGGAACCATGCTCGTGTTCCTCGGAGACTGAAGAAGCTTCCTGGTTTGTTTCCTTGCTTATTGAAGAGATGGAAACGGTTCCCCTGTTTGTTTGCAGGCACGCTGCCACGGTGTCGCATCCCGACGAGTCTGTCACACGGCGACTACTGCGAGCCTCCGGTCGAGCTGTCTCCGGACGAGGAGCACGCGGCGCCCTTCCCGTTCCCGCGCCTCCGCGGCGGCGCCGCCGGCCGCGCCCTCACTCTCGCCAAACCGCCCAGCGACCACAGTGGCATCCAGCTCTACTCAGACCCGGCCGCCCATACCCGTACCAACCCCGAGTCCTTCCACTGGGTTTCTCCAATGCAACTTCGGAAGCACTTCAAAAGTGACCCCGAGCCACTGGAGCGACGAGGAATGTTCAGCTCTCCCTTTATCAAGCGGAAAGGCTGGCAGGATTATGCCACTATTCTCCCCATAGACGACAAGGCGCTGGCGAAGCAGCCGCGTCCGCGGGACAAGCAGCGCGAGGATTCGCGCCACAGCGTCACGTCGAGCAGCACGGCCGGGTCCCAGTCGAGCGTGAGGTCGGCGCAGCTCGAGTCCGTCGTGGCGTGTGGCGCGCACGTCGTCGAGTCGCCTGTCGAAGTGCATCAGGTGGACGACAACGACGCCCACGCAACGCTCACCAAACATCCGGCGCACGTGAGCATGGAGACTGTCACCAGCTGCTTCGACGATATCTTGAAAAACTGTGATGAGGACAACAGCGTGGACCGCCGCAAATGCGAGTGTCCGAATGAAGTGGAAATTACTTGCATTGACCATGAAAATGAGATTAACAACAAGCATAATGCAAGCAACTGCAACACGTGCACTGAGCAGGACAACAATAGAAACAGTATTCACAGCTGCGGTCGCGACAGCAACAGGCTGTCCGGCTCCAGCGTCGGGTCCGTGCGGTCAGCAGACGACAAAACTCTCACCAAAACCAGTCAGCAACAGTGTACGGACAACAGTCAGTCAGTGAACAAGGTTGTTGAGTGTGATAGCCAGACCCCGAAAATCGAGTCATTTGTGTGTGGAAAGACGATTGAGAGTGAAGTGAGCAAGGGTGGACCCCCGGCGTGCGACAGTCCTGACCTGGGAGTGGACGACACCAGTCCGACGGGTGAGTGTGTCCAGGCCATGGTGCTTTTCGTTGGATTGGGATAAGTATCATGCAGCGTGACTCGAATCTGACGCGTGCCTCCAGACGAACAAAAAGCAAACGAGTACACGACAACTGCTTGGTTTTCCAGGAACGTTGGACAGCACAACATCGGAGGATTTCAAGGACAGCAAGTACGGAAGCTCGTCGACCATGTCGGTCGGGTCGGACGCGTCGCCGGGGCAGGAGCGGCGTGCGCAGCAGCGACACAAACTCAAACTCTCCAAGCCTCAGGTGAGAACAGCCGCAGAACTTGCGCGGTGGTGCAGCAAAGCAGCACGAGCTCAATTTGCAGAAGCAACCACGTCTGAGTTCGTACCTGTCGGAAGACGAAGAGAGTCACTCGATCTTGATAACTCAGTCTGCATGGTGGTGTTTTTCAGCAACACGCGACGCGGGTGGCGGGCAACAGCGGCGGCGAGGACGGCCTCTCCTCCGACTACGAGGAGGACCTGGCGCAGGTGAGCACGTCGCGAAGTGTTGCGTCCAAAGTCAAGATTCGGACCTGCGACACTTGTTGAGTACTTTTGTGGCAGCACTTCAAGTGCGTTACAAAAGCCAACACCCTTTCTTGGGCATATTGTGCTGCTCCAATCGTTTTCAGACTGATCTTGCAAACGGCAAAGCTCCACTAATCCTCTCGACGGCAATCAAAAAGCCACCATAGAGCAGCAAATGAATTGCCGGAGGCCGAGCCATTTCAACAGAATTGCGACAATTGCACAAACAGACACAAGAAGCAAATTGGATATGGCTGTAGTTTAATTGAAAATCGCTTTGGTAATGGCTCTGATGACAGCCGACTGTTCTGGATGAAATAATTGCTGCTGTAGTTTTCGTGCAATTGATCCGGTTGAAAAAAATCCCCGCAATTTGTCAACATCATGCAACGCGCGTTTTCAAACACGGCATGAGCGCGCAACATCTGCATGCTGTTTGTGCATTATTTATTGCTGCTGGTAATGGAGAGTTGAACTGCTTGATATGGATCTTGTGATTTTGCGTCTGTCCCACCCAAGTTGAATCCAGTTCTAATTGAACGAGTAACATGATTTGGCGGTGTTTTGATTCGTGTGCAACTTTTTTTGGTGCGTGGGGTGAGTTTCGCCAGCAGGTTCAGTTTCCCTTTACGGAAGAAGAGGAAGTGGGACAGAACGGAGAACGAGTCAATTGCGGTGAAGTGAAGTTGGAAGGAAACAGTCCAGTCTTCTGAATGAAGCTTCTTCCCTTCTCCCCACAACCTCTTCTCTCTGTTGTTGAAGCTTTTTGCCGTGCAAATGCAGCGGCGGCGCCAAGGTGGAAAGGCCTGAGCGTGCAGCGCATGAGTAGATTGAGACCTTGTTTGGATGATCTGAGCTTTATTTAAAGTAACCCGCTCCCAGCGCCGCTCGGATCAATGCGCCGTCCCTGTTGCATTGTCTGCTCCGCGGTGTGAGAGTCGCAGTCAATATGGAAATGGTGTGATAAAGGAGCATCAATCTGGGAGGCACTGACACCTGCAGCCCCCAGACCGCAGCGCTGCAGTAATGAAACTGTTGCATGGCGGATAAATATAGTGCTAACCATTCTTTCCAATTACAATCCTTTGCCAGGGTTCTAATAATGACTTCCGAACCAAATTGAAATTGCCGAAGTGCGTGTGTGTTCCCAGTGTTCAGATGAAGGGAGATCCATTTCTAATGAAACGGACCCCGAGCTTCATACCGTGACACGAAAAGAGAGTTCCTGTGCAGAGCTTGGTTTTCGTGGTTCTGACGGAAGTCGCTCTCTGCTGACAGAACTGCGCGGAAGCGAGAAATGTTTTCCATAGTGCTTTTCGTTGTGTCCTTCAGAAGTCGGACGGCAGCAGTTCGGGGGTGACGACGGTCTGCACGTGCAGCAGTCCCGTCACGGCGAAGCGCGCGTCCGGCGTCCGCGCCGTCCTGTCGTCGTCGGCGCACTCGACGCCGGAGCGCAGCGCCGCTGACTCCCCGCGCCGCAGCAAGGCCGCCAAGCGTCCGACAAAGCGACCCCGACCTAGAACCGTCGAAGAACTGCTCTCCAGACTCGGGCTCCAGGTACACAGTCGATTCACAACGTCAGCATTCGTTGACAATTTCGTGTCCGAACAAACGAAAGCGATTTGGCTCCGGACTAAGTGAGGGATTTCTCTGCAGCATCTGGGCGAGACGTTCCGCGCGGCGGGCTGGACGAGTCTGGAGCTGTTCTCGGAGCTGGAGGAGGATGATCTGGACGGACTCGGCGTCAGCAGCGCCGAGGACCGCGCAAAGGTGCTGACCGCCGCCCAGCTCCTCCTCGACTACGAAGGTGAGGAAGGCCCCCCTTGCGATCCAAAGTAAAAGGCGCCATTTTCCAATGATTTTGGTGATGAAGAAATGTTTGCTCTATTTTCAATGTCATGTGTTTGGTTGCTTGCAGCCTCGGCGGAGAGCACGGCGGGCAGTGAGCACGGCGCCGCCGCCCCGCAGCGCACCGCCTCCCCCGACGCCTCCGCCAAGTCGGCCGCGCCCCTTGCCACCTGCCGAACTCCAGCTGAAGTTGCGAATCAGGGTAAAGAAGCGCTCGTGAACGGCGCTGACGGCGCGGCAGGTGGCAGGTGGCTGCGGCAGCAGGTGAACGGGTACGCGGAGAACAGCGCCATGGAGGAAAACGATCACCTTGTGCTGAAAGTGGACACGTGCGGTGACAGATGCCTGCGAATCTCAATGGTGGATAAAAACGCGTGTGTGAACAATCCGTTTGACGTTTTGGAGAAGTCGACCACCAAGAACCCGCTGGAGCCAGTCTCTCCGACGCAAAGTCCTCGACACACGGGTCCGGGACCGTTGATTCCAGTGAGGACTGTGTCCATGCCGGGTGACAGCTGGCAACAGAACGGACAAGTCATGTCAACGTTCAAGCCGCGAGAGAGCAAAGCTCAGAGTGACCTGCAGCAGCAGCAGCAGAGCCCCCGGGCGCAGCAGCCCGGCTGCAGGCGACCCAAGGTGTCGACCGTGCGCGACAAGGTCTGATTGCATGGCGAAGCACACGCAGTGACTCTGTGCTATGTTTTGGTGCAAATACCATAGAAGTTCCATTACATTACGAAGGACTGATTTCGGTTGGCGAAAGCAATACTGTTGATCGTCCGTTGCCTTCAGTGTGTTTTGCGCCGCATTGCAGCTTGTGTGATGTCACAATGTTTCTGTTGAGTCTGTCTCTTCACTCTCTTTGTGTTGACAGATGTGTGATAAATTTTGGCACACTTCGCGTGTGTCTGTGTGTGTGTGTGTGTGTGTGTGTGTGTGTGTGTGTTGTGATTAGGAGGTTGCAAACGAAAAGGAGAAACTCTGTTTGTCCAACACACTGCACACTTTCCCAATAAGAACTGTTATTCCAGAGGTTTCTCGTTGTTTGGAGAGACTCTTTCTCAGACAAAAAGAAAAGTCCACTGTCCGCCTTTTTTTGTGATTTTCGATCGGCAGCTTGAAACTGGAGCAGGATTGCGGAATGCGCAAGTTGCCCTTGGGAAGCAAAGCGATTCCACAGATTGTCCGCCTCCGAATTCCGCAGCCGTAGCTGATCGCCCCCTTCGTGCCTGACCATTTCCAACAGAAAATCGTTGCAGGTGTACGCCGCGAGTTTTTGTCTTTTCGAGTGAATGCCTTCAGAACCTTTGCATGTGTCTCTGAAGATAATGACTCGGTATCATTCACGACGTGGTTGTTGAAATGATTCTTTCTTCGCATTAATATCTGGAATGTGATCTGAATTTGGTTTTTGACACTGCAACAATTTCTGGATGGCATTAGAACATCACGCATAATATTGATCCCCACTCTTGTTGATTCCACAGTCACTTCGCGTCGCAAGATATTCTTGATAACAGATTTATTTCTGCGTTTCGATCAGGTTGAAGAGCTCAAGTGCCGATCCTGTGTGATTGATGTTGTTCACAACGATTGGTTATGGATGATGAAGCGTTTGTTTTCTGCTTGCGTTGAAAGTCACTTTTGAAGTTTCGTGAGAACTTTAAGCCTGCGTAAACAGAACATTTTTACATGTTTATTTGAATAAATATTTTTGATTCGTGACTTGTGTCATGGTGTTGGTGAGGCCTGACTGCAGAGTAGCCTGAGTCAGGACATCGCGTGAAGACAGGTGTTGTAGTGGTGATGTGCGAGGCGAGACGGCCAGGAGTTTCTGAAGCAACTGGTGAACACATCAGCGACGTCAGCTCAGTGAAACTCGGGTCTGGTGGTGTGGAATACTCTCGTTATCAGGCAGCGTCGAGCTCCGTTGAAGACGATCTCGACAGAGCTGCCCGCGGCGAGGCGATGCGCATGCTCGGCGGCGAGATAATCTTGTTCCCAGAAATGCATCATTCACGGATGAACGGTGATGTGTAGAGCTGTGCGCAGCGGATCTGCGCTGCACATGTCCAGTCGTCTGACTTCCGTCGTGCGTTGATTTTGGAAATGGAACAAGTAACCAAATGCTTGGTTGTAAAGTGTGACGGAAAAGCACTGGGTGTGAGTACAATGGGAAAGAACTCACGGAAAGAATGCAATGCTGCCCTGGATCGCCGTTCAGAACGATCGGTTTTGTGATCCAACAAGAAAAGCTGCACCCAAGCTGGTCTGCAGTGAAATATCAATTCCAATTCTTAATTTGAGAGCAACTAATTACTGGGAAGAAGAAGTGCTTTTCAAACTCGAGACGAAGACAGCTTCAATTCAGCTCAGCCAAGTAAATACTTTCAGCGAACGGTTTACTCTGAGGAAATTAAATTACATTGTTGCAAATTAAGTTTTCCTGTGGACTGCACAAATACTGTGGGGCATGTCGGGTTTATTGAACTCGCAGATCTTTTCCTTATTTAGAAGACTCTTCATTGAGCTGCTGCGGGAGAGCCGCACAACCAGGGACTCCAGCCGTTTGCGCTGAAGAATGGAGCAACAACAACGGCGGCCTCTGCAAATACCTCCAGGTGTTTGTGTTGTGCCCGTTTCCTGAAAAAGGACAGTCCTCTCCAAACAGCCCACTCCCACTCTTGTTTCAAACACTCAAAAAATTTTCCTCCTCAAAACCTAATGGAGGGTTGGCTAGAAGTCAAAAGAAACGTTTGTTACATCGGAATGCGCAGGGCGCCGCCGCATTCGCTGCGTCTCTAATGAGACTGAGTGATCACTGCAAGTTCCGTCTGTTTGCTTTTCCATCGCCACTAATGGTAATTGCCAGCACTGCGTCCAATCGCGCATATTTACATACTCTTGATTACCGCAGATTGATGTTGATTTTTGTCCACATCGATAGTTCATGTTTGAATTCTTCAAAGCGACGATCCAGATGCAATGTAAAGGAAACATATCAATCTCTCAGCCAAGTTATCAGACGCGTGGAGCCATCGACATTGCATTCCTTTATGGAAAGAAAACAAAACAGCAGACGAACAGTCACTTGCGGCAAAAACCCCGTCGAGATGTCTGTTGATCACAACAAAAACACGTTTTCCCTCTGAAAGTGAAAGCTGCCACTGGTTCTTCCTGGCGACTGCAATGAGCTTCCAGAGACAGCCACGCACCGATTCGTATTTTGTCAAATCAACCTCAATTCTGTTTTTGTGTTGGAGTGCAGAGCCTCTCGGCGGCGCCCTGCCTCTCGCGCAGGAGTCGAGAGTCGCGCTCAATTCCGCGTCCTGATGCTCGTCGTGAGGCGGAACTCTGCTAACCACATCGAACAGATATCGACGGCGCATTTGGGGAGATTACAATTGTACGAGCCACGAGGTTCGCCTGAAACTGAGTCAGACGTGTCAAGATCACTTTGGTCGGAGTAGCTTCGATTTGTAGTGGCATCAGGGACTCGGTGCACACAGTGCGTCCCACTGGAGAACGCCCAGGAGCCACGAGCGCAATTCCAAGATCCTTTCGCGTCCTTTCTGATGTTATCTTGTCACTTTGTCGTGGGCTAAATTACGGAGGTGAAAGTTTCGCAGAACCTCGGATGATGCCGCGCTGCATGTCCACGAGTGGAGCACAGAACCCTCGACTGCAGACCATGATGTGCGCTGGTTTCGCAGGATCGCACACTGGATGCGGGGCAGATTATCTCAGATCATAACAATCAGACACGGCGGAGCCTGATGGCTGATCTCGTGGTCTCCAAATGCTCGTTACAATGTGGAACGCGTGTCGCAGCAGCCGCAAGTCCGGCCTCGATGATCACGAGTCGTGTCAATCAGCGATGTCGGCTCAATAGTCACTGATAAAATGGGATCATTGATACCTAAAATTGTAGGCTTCAGTTCATCTCAAGCGACTGTGAAAAGCTGTGTTCGTCTTGCGCGTCGGTAGCTGTTTTTTTTTCACTCGAAAAATTCTTCAGTTGTTGCATTTGGAGAATGGTCAGTCCTTTTATGTCGAGTCAAAACTGGAAGGCGTCGTTGTTGCCTTTTTCCTGTCATAAACAATAATAGTTGCACCCAAAAAGAATGAATTTGCAGATTCTACTGCCGAGAGGGAAAGTCAGAATGTAAAATTTTTCTTCCAATGAAAAGCTGGGCTGTGAAAAGGCGGACTGAAAGTGGCCCTTCCGCATTGATGATGAGGTATGGGGAATTTGGTGGCAGTTTGACTTCTCACCGTTGCAGTACAGTTGTGACAGCAATTCCAGATAAGGATTTCTCTGTCGAAGTAAATGCCACAAATATGTACCAAAGCTTCTAATTGATATGTATCACACACATCAATTTCAGTAAATGTCACACAAATGGCCAAAAAAGTCCATTGGTCCTCGTTGGTGGTCAGGAGCACATGTTGAGTCAATTCTCAATGTGCACGCACAATGACAAAGCCTTGATATGTGCAAGAGTCTGATAGTTCACATTCCAGTCGACTCTCTGAGTATGTACCTTGCGTTTGATGGCATTTGACTTTGCGAGGCAAAGTGAGTTTCGGCCCTGCAAACTGCTGCTCTTGTTCCATTTGCATTGCGATCGCATCTCAAAGTGAATGTCTTTGCAGCATCGTGTGACGTTGTTCTCAGAAGCAGAACGAGAATGGGGTCTGAAATTGTGGATTCGGACTTTGAAAAAGTTTGGTGTGTTGAGAAGGAAATCTTGGAAGAACGTGAACGCAGGAAAAGGGGTTGATATAAAGCATAACGGCCTCGGGCTTCAGTCTCTCAGGGGTTTCTATGCCCTTGCTCGGAAGTACTTCTGGTCTGTTGAAATTTATTGGCTGCTTTAGATGGTGAACAATGAGGAGCGAAAGTGACACCTCGGGCGAAGATTGCCATCTTGGGGCTCACGACACACTCCGTGTGCCACCTGCCCTGCCCAAGGCAAAGAGTCCGGGAAGTCAACGAAACAAGAAGTTCCGAGGCGGGAACCCTGATGGTCGCGGAACTTCTTGTTTCGTTGACTTCCCGGACTCTTTGCCTTGGGCAGGGCAGGTGGCACACGGAGTGTGTCGTGAGCCCCAAGATGGCAATCTTCGCCCGAGGTGT
>JAAUXT010112366.1_pt1 | contig 35061 bp, 25 predicted proteins | sample 7278171 | NCBI WGS metagenome assembly JAAUXT01 (sample SAMN14350112, study PRJNA611818) | marine sediment metagenome | isolation source: surface marine sediment (1.8m) | place: French Polynesia: Moorea | collected 2018-08 | reverse complement strand
TGGAGGCCATCCAGCAGAAAATACAGCTGAGTCAGCAGCTGGAGCAGTGGCAGGTGCGTGTGTGGGGTGTGCGTGCAGTGTGTGGTGGGTGTGAATCAGGTGTGCGTGCAGTGTGTGGTGGGTGTGAAGGAGGTTTATGTGCAGTGTGTGGGTGTGGGGTGGGTGGGTGAGGATGGGAGGCCTTCAACATGCTGCAAATGATGGGTCACAGCTGTTGCAGTGGCAGGTGTGGGTGTGGGAGTGGGAGGTATGCGTGCAGTGTGGGTGTGGAGAGGGTGGAGGTGAGGGTCAACCAGAACAGGGTTGTTCAACTGAGACAGGTGCTCGAGTTGTGGAAAGTGCGTGTGTGGGATCAGGAAGTGTGCGTGCAGTGGGTGTGAAGGAGAAGGCATCACGAGAGTTGGTATGCGTTCATGTTCTGTTGGTGCTGTGGTGGGTGGAAGGGGAGGCGACAGGCGGAGGCAGACAGCCCAGTGCTCAGGATTCAGGCCAAGAAGCATTGCGGAGAGCAGGGCCCTTCAGACCGAGAGAGACAGAGGGAGGAACGAAAGGGGTTTCGTGGGGGGGGGGGAGGGTTGAAATGAGGCGCGCCCACGAGAGAAAACAACAGTGGCTGTTTGTGTTTCCAGGCGGGTTGCCAAGGCAACGAAGCACTTCAAGAGAATGTAAGAGACTTCTGACCCGAAAATTTCTCACTGAAACTGCAGCCTGTTTCGCACTGCGATCGCGTTGCGTTGCTGTAGACGACGCTGCGTCTCCGCGTCGCGTCTCTGCACGCGTCTGTTTGCGCATGCGTCTTGGCTTGCGACGCAGCGCCCTGGACGCGTGACGCGTGACGCGTCCGGTGTGCACTGGGCCTCAGCTTTGCACGGAGCTCTGCACTCACAGTCTGCATGCCGCTGCCGCTGCTTTGGCTTAGTTCACACTGGGTGCGTCAAGCGCTGCGTCGTGCGTTACGTCAGATAGACTCTGCATGTCTTGCGCCACTGCAGTGTCGATTTCCTCGTTGCTGAATGAAGCGCGTTCATTGAGTTTTGGGTCAGACTTCTTTTCTGGAAGAATTCGGGTCGTGTTTCTGTGACAAAACTGCTCAGTTTCCATGACAAACACTGTTTTCGCTTCAGAGTTTGTTTTCATGGTGTCTGAACATTGCATGGGAACAAGATGACATGAAAAGAACACGAGGCCATCATGTCTCCATGGTAACAGAGTGCGAGTACTGTGGTATACCTCCATTGTTACTCGTACAAAGTGCGTTCTCTTTGTTGTGACAATTTGTGTTTCCATGGTTACAGGTGGACATGGAGAGCATGCTCGAGTACCAGGTCGTAGAGAGACTCAAGTCGGAGGCCAAGGTCGAAAAGACGCAGGGCGAGCTCGCGAAGGAGAAGAGGTCAACAAGGTCACCGTTCCCGTGGAGCTGAGGTCAGCGGGGTCACTCCGGCCTCATGGGGTCAGCTGAGGTCAACCCGGTGACCACAGAGCGGAGTGAACCACACTGATACTGAACAACCGTGCATGGTTTCCATGGCAACCTGTGAGAAACCATGGTGATCGGACACAGAAAAGCGTTTTTGAGGACAACAGAAACTCACAGCGTGTCGCATGTGATGGACGCGCGGGTTGGTTCCTACTGAACTCGGAAAACCATGGTTGAGTCACGTGTCGAGTCGCGTCTCACGTGGTGAGTCACGTGGTGACGAACGTGGTTCCGGTACTGTGTCCCACGTGACCAACTGATCAAATATCAGCCAATAGGAGCTGGAAGAACAGAAGATGTGGATTTCGGAGAGGAACAGAGCCTCTAGTGGATGCAGGGCTGGGATCTCGTCAGCTGTCCTGATCAGAAAACCGTTGGTTGGGTGGGAGGGTTCCACCTGATCCAGGAGAGGGGTGAAAAAGAACCTCACTGAGTCTTGACTTGGGTCTGACCCCTGTCCGACCCTGGGGTCCTCTTGCCCTGGGTCTGCTGGAGGCTGAATTTCTCGTTGGGGTGGCGTCGTCCTGTGGTGTGGATCTGGTCGTAGCGTTGTGTACACTGGTCGTGAACAGTGCAGAATCATGTGGGAAGTAGCAGCAGAAACGCTCGTATTGGCAGCAACAGCGACAGCGACAGCGGCGGAAACAACAGCAACAACAGCAGCAGCAGCAACAGGAGAATTAGGCCCAGTTGAGCGTGACAACGTGGCAGGTTTTTCTGTTGGACCGCACAAGCAGAAACCCAGGTTTTAGCAAGAAGAACTGCAACAGCACCAGTTTTTGCAACAGCAGCAGCAGCAGCCTCAGCAGCAGCAGAGCTTCTCAGATGTATCCAGGGGCCGCAATGTTTCTGCTTGAGTAGGTTTTGGTGCATTGACTGGTCCGGACACTTTGTCCAAACATGAAGTGTGCAGTGACGCCAAGACTTCATCACTTGGACAGTGTGGGTAGACCTGTGTGTGGTGAGTGTGTTGCTGGAGAAAAGCGGTCCAAACGACGTATCGTAAGGTCAAGGAGCGACGCCCAAAGACGGTCTGAACATTGGCAGATGCCTTTTTAAGCGTGTGGTCCCGAAGGGTGTTACCACACGCTTAGTGTAATCACCATACGTCTGTATGTCTGTCCATCCTTGTGTTAAAAGTGGGTCTAACCGGGGGGGGGGGGTTGGACCCACTTTTGGAAAAATGGTCAGTGAGTCTTGTTGTAGGAACTGAATCTTCAGGGACAGAATCTTGGACAATCAAGCTTTATGTGGTTGGGAGGACGCAAATTTTTGTTCTGGGCTCGGGGGAGGGGCAGGGGGCGGCGACCCTTCACATCTCAGCCGTGGTCGGGAAATCGGCCCCTGGATCACTTCCCTCCCGCTGTCCTGTGCAGAGCTTCTTGATTCCGACCTCGCTGGACCTGCCCCAGGTTGCACTGCCTCGGTCGCTGGACCCAGCTTTTGGATCCCCTCGGCCTTGTGCACTTCCGCTCAGAGCGTTTGATCTCAGCTGCTTACCTGTCGCCTCATTCAGAGTGGACGCGTCTTCATCGCGCATGCGTCACGTCTACGTGGCGTATCACCCGGCTCGCGTTGTGTCGCAGAGTCGGCGCAGCGTTGTGTGGCGCTGCGTCACTCTCCACGCGTCAGTCCCTGCGTCATCGTCAGCACGCGCGCTACGTCATGTCGGGCTGTGTGTCACACATCGCCCATGTTGCGTCGTGTGGGTACGGCGCTGCGTCGCTTTGTAGACTTCGTCACGGCGTTGTCATGTTGCGCTGCGTTGCGTGGCGTCTGCGTTGCGTCGCGCAACTCGTTGCGTCACAGCATTGGGTCGTGTGCAAACTGCGTCGGCTTCATGCGTCTCTACGTTGACGCCGCGTCATGTCTTACGTTACGTCACAGCGAGCTGTCCTTGTTCACGGGAGTTTCCGTTGCAAATTTACGTCACTCTACTCACGTGCGACATGTCAATCAAAACATGGAGATTGAGCAAACAGCCAGCAACCCTGGAAACGCAAACACATCGCAAACGTAACTTTTGGTATGCTGTGACAGTCAAAAGTTACGTTGGCGTCTGAGTTTCCAGGTTGTGGGCTGTTTGCTCGAACTCGTCAACGTCATTCCAAAAACGCGCGTCGCTTTTCGTCCGAAGGTCATGTTTCCATGGTAACATTGATGTCGATCTGCTGTGTTCACGATACAAAACGATCTGAAATCCTCAATTCAGCTGCTCAAATCTCGTGTTGTTGGGTGAAAACTGCGTCGAGAATAGGAAACAGTGTGCCGTGTCTGTGATGGATCCAGATTTGGTGCAGGTGGGGCGGGGTGTCCTGGGTGGGGTGCGACTTGTCAGAGAATGGCAAGCCCAGAAACACAAACAATTTGTGCCATGAGCAAGGGTTTGCTCTTCTGGCTGAACTGAAAGCAACACTTCGGGTGGGTATGGAGATTTCAGGGACGCTGCTTTCATTTGATCCAATCCTGGAACAAATCGCTGAGTCTGCAAAGGCCCAGAGGTTGTGTCTTGGGTGATGAACGACAAGATACTTTGTGAATCTGATTTTATGTTCCCAGGGTAGATGCAAGGGGTGGGGGCAACGTTTTGCACTGCAGGCGCAATTGTGTTTCATTGTGTTGTGTAACATGTTTGTGGAACGTGAAATTGTCGCTGCATGTCAAGGGGTCACTCCTTCCCCTGGATCTGCCCCTGCGTGTTGCTGACCGGCACATGTTCCTTTTGTTGTTGATGCGTTTTGAAATTCTCAGCTTTAAAACTGAAAGGCAGCTAAGCGGGGTTATCAAACAAGGTTCACAATGTGTGCGTGCGTGCATGCGTGTGTGCGTGCGTGTGTGCGTGTGCTTGGAAGCGTGTCAGCACTCGCATTCAGATGTAACTCATGTTGTGCGTGCGCGTGCATGTGTGCGTGTGTGTGGCATTGTGTGTGCGTGCCATGGCAGGGTGCATGGCCCTCCACACCATCAGGCTTGAGGACCCAGAGCCTTGTGTGACAGCAGGGACGAATCCAGGACCAGATTGTTGTTGTTGTTGGGGGGGGGCCCAAGGGGGCCACACCCCTTCGGGAGGTCCACATTTCTGGATCTGTCCCTGGAACTCCAGGCTCACAGATATTGAGACTTGCTCGTGAATCTGATTCCGTTGCCAGCTTCGCCACGTTATCATGTACTCACGCTGCTCTCGTGTGTGTGTGTGTGTGTGTGTGTGTGTGTGTGTGTGTGTGTGTGTGTGTGTGTGTGTGTGTATGAGAGAGAGAGAGACAGACAGAGACAGTGACAGAGACAACTGTGTACTCATTCTTGTGTGTGTGTGTATGAGAGAGAGAGAGACAGACAGAGACAGAGACAGAGACAGAGACAACTGTGTACTCATTCTGCTCTCGTCTGTGTGTGCATGTGTGCGTATCCAACATTCCAGAAGAGAATGGTCATGCTGTTCTCGGATGTACGCGCGTGTGTGCGTGTATGGGTGTGTAAGATTCTGTTACATTCCAGTGAACAGTGACTGTCGGATCTCTCTTCCAGCTTCTCTAGTCACTTTCGCGCAGGGCGGACAGATCTGGGACTGGGGTGCGTCCGTCTCTGGATCTGTGCCTGAATCTGCTCCTGGAATCACCGATGCAAGTCTTGCATCTGACATAGATCCACCCCTGGATCCGCCCCTGGATCCGCCCCTGGATCCACCCCTGGATCTGCCCCTGGATCTGCCCCTGGATCCACCCCTGGATCCGCCCCTGGATCCGCCCCTGGATCCACCTCTCAGTCCACGTGTATTTGTTATGAACGAATGTGATCTGAAAAACATTGTCCTCAACCAAAAGTGCTTCTTGCAGTAAAAATATATGTTTCTGAAAGCGATTTGTAGTTTTTGTTGGTTTTTGCGGCACGAGCTGATACGACTTAGTGGGGCAGGGTGACTGCCTGCACCCTCCACCCTGAACCTGAATCCTTGTTTTCTGTCCGGGGTTGGACTCCAGCAGTCAGAAGCCCCCTCCAACCCAAATTGAGGATCTTGTGTGCGCACGTTTTCCTTCTCTTTTCTTTCAAGGTGAGACGAAAACACTCACTCCAAACAACAGAGCAACAACCGCAGGGAGGGAAGACGTAAGGGTTCACCCACGCTGCAAAAATGGTTCCTGTGAAATCATGCAATGACTTTTCGAGATCTCAGGTCGAGTAAAGTGTTGGATGATTGAACAGGAACCTTTTTTGCAGTGGATGAACTCACGCACTTCTGCCACAATGAGGTCACGTACGAGAGGCTCAATTCCAAGCAACTGTCTGACAATCCAAAATTTGCTGGTTTGCTACACCGGTGAATCTCCTGGATGGTTAGAGAAAACCGACAAATTTTGTGAATGCTCAAGATTTCTGAAAAGACTCGGCCAGAGAACGAGCACTTTCTGATGATCTTTTTGTTTGTGTCGCAAAAGAAGTCGAACCGGAAGTTCGCAGGATGCCGCCAACAAAACAAGAAAGAACGACACAAGAGAGACAATGACAGGGGTCACATATTTGGGCAATGCAGAACAGCTGTTCTCAACGTTCTTTGCAATGTTGTGCAGGTCATGATCGCCACCCCTGGTTCTCATGCATTGACTGACTTCACACACTCCTGAAGGAAATTCTGAGTCTTCCTGGGTCTTTTTCTATCAATTGTCAAAATTCGAAGAGCAGATAGAGAGGAGAAGGCGATTTGTCTTGTTGTGGATCCACCTCTTTCAACCCACGTTCCTGAACCCACATGAAGTGAAATGCACTGCAAATTCCATGGGTGCAGCAAATTGAGTTGGAATGAAGGGACAAGAGCTCAGTTGGAGTTTGTGCAGACCAGAGTATTTTCTGTTTCTGCTGTTGTAAATTTTATTTCCTTGCACGAACTGATTATTTCTCTGAGTTTTTCTCAAGTGATAATATTTGCTTGATGATACTGTATTGCAAACTATCACACCATCACAGTCTGCCTGGGCGTGTCCCTCTTGTTCTCCCTATAGATTTGCGGTTTCCACCTGTTGGAAACACATGCAGCAAAACCTTCCTGTCCTGTCAGGACACAGAACACGTCCTAATTCATTTCAACACAGACTGAAACGCAAAAGTCTCAGGTACTTCTGTGTGTTTCACTGCCAAACTGACACTTTTTTGCTTGCAGAAAAGCAAAATTCACAACAGGGTGTGTCAAAGCACTGAAAGGTATCATCAGTCCTGCTGCCCAAATGATCATGTCTGTTGGATAGGTTTCTGCAAACAGACAAGTAACAAATATGATGCTGGAGCAGAACCAGCTCAGAGTGTTAGAACTGGTGACACAAATAAATTTTGCCCTGTTTTGTTTGCTCATTTCTGCCTTTCTTCCAGCCTCTTTGCCTGATCTTTTGATTTGTGCAACAGTTTTGAAATGGCAAATTGTAACAAAAATAACCTCAGAGATCTGTACAGCAAAAATGAAAATTGTGATCAATTTTGTCTGCCAATGTAATCCAGTTGGATCCTCAAATGGCAAGCAAATGGCACTTGGAACTCCTGACAGCAGCCTCAGCATCAGTGTGCTTGAGACAGAAATTAACACAACTGATGCAAAGATGAATAAAATCCACTTGTTGACATGATAAGTAGATTTAAATTTGGAATCTAATGGGTGTATTGTCACCATAAGAATTGACAGAAAAAGAAATGACATGGCCAAAGGCAAGAGTAAGCCGTTCATGGTAAATAACCAGAAAACAACTGAACATGTGGAAGAGTTCTTCCAAGATTCTTGTCTGAGAACAAAGGCATCACCATGATGCAGATCTGAAGACCACAAAATAATGAGACATACCGCGGGCAAGGAATGAGCCAGGTGAATCAACACCATGATACTCTCGTACGGTCCTTTGGATTTTCTGAGAGAGAAGTAAACTGGAATACAGTTCAACAGAATGATAAGCACTGAGACACAGATGTAGACCACTCTTTGAGCGTGGTGATGGAGCAGTCTGGAGCATGACAAATACCATGGTTTTGCAGCATTGCATTCAGACTCTGGCTTCAGACAGCAAATTTCAAATTGTGATGCAAGAATTTCTTTGATAGTTATTTCCCAGAAAATGTCAATGTCCAACTGAGTCAAAGGATTGTTCCTCAGATTAAGCACAGCAAGTTTGCACACATTGTGGAAAATCTTGTGCTGTAAATAGTCAAGGTCATTGCTTTCAAGGTTTATTGACAAACCAGTGGAAATATTTATGAATGTTCTTTGTTCAATGAGACGCACACTGTTGTAGCTGAGATCAATAAATGAGAATTGAGGCAAGTTTGAGAAGCACGACCTGCTCAGGTTTGTGATGATGTTGTGAGAGACATCCAAAGATTTCAAAACAACTGTTCTGAGCTCATGCCAACAAATTTGAGCCAGGTCATTGTGAGTCACATTCAGAGTTTCTGTGTTTTCACTCCACAGAAAGAAAATACTGGTGAGTGAGCACCATGTCAAGTGATAAGCAATGAAAACTTGTGATGACAAAGCAACTTCAGATGTCAAAGAAACATTTTCACATGCAATGGCAAGATTCAAACAGTTACAACCAATGATGCAGCCTTCAACAAAAATGTTGCAAAGAAGCTCATCATCCACCTTGGGACAGTCATGTTGTCCATCACAAATTTCATGTGTATGAATACAAATGTGTGAGTTCTTGCATCTAAACTTGTGTTTGCACGTTGTGTTTTGATAAGTGCAAGGTGCTGAATCTTCTGTGTTCTCATCTCTGCCATCTGAACAATCCCATTTTCCATCACATAAATATTTCCATGGAACACAATAAAAGCCCTCACATTTGAAATGATAGTTGCATCTGTACTCATGACAGTTTTGTAAGTGTGACCCAAATTTACAAGGAACCAAATGGCCACGAGTTGGATCAATCCTGAAGATACAAATATCATGGAAACTGAAACACTTGTCCCTTTCACCTGAGCAAGACAACTGGTTCTTTCTCTCACATGGTAATCCTGTTTCTGAAGAAAAGTGCCCCACTGTTCCACTGGGTGACTCAAGGTAACTTGTGCAGGTACCATGCTTATTCATGTGAAACAATGGTGAACATTTTTTGGTGTTGTTACAACTGTCATACATCTGATATGTCCTGTTGCAAGTGCATACCAACTCATCACTGGTCACAGGTGAGCCTTCATCGCAATCATTCTCGTTGTCACACAGGTAAGCGGTCAGAATCACCTGGCTGTTGTTGCATAGAAACAGAGACCGCTTTGTCAAATGTATATTTTGTACATTTGATTGAAAAGGAACCCATCCATGGAAACTTTCATTGTTTAAAAGGTGTTTGCTCTCATTGTGTTCTCCTATCCAAACTTTTTTGTAGATTGTTTCCACATAATTAGGAAATACGTCTTTGTGTGAATATAGAAATACCATCTGCTTGAAATGCACAGCTTTGAAGAGGGAATTTAACAGTGCAAAAGTTGAGCTGAGATTTCGTGGAGATTGTTTTGCTGATTGATACTTTGTGTTCAGTTGGAAATAGAAGCAGTTGTTTTCTCCTGCAGACAAGTCATGTTGGCTGCAAGCTTTCAGCTCAGTCAAAGTGGTTTTGTGGTGACCTCTGAACAAAAAGGGATCCCTCATACAAATAACATTTGGAGTCAACTGCAAAGTGCAGTCTACTGACACCCAGTGGGCATTTGCTAAGGAATGTAACAGCATCACTGTACAGTTGTGGGGCTCTGTGGGTGATTGAAGGTTGTTGTGGGCTCTGTTTTTGAAAGAGCTCAAAATGCTGCTGTTTTCATTCATTTTGCATTTGGTTTCACCAAGTATGTGTGTTGTGATATGTGTACATTTTTGGTTGTGCTTGAAAAATTGCCTGTCAATGTGTATTTGATACATCTGTTTGGTGTGCAATGTTTGTCTCTCAAGGAGTTCCCATCCCTGGAATGACACTGGCACCAGTGTCCAGTGCAAACGGGGCACCTGCAGCAATAAGGTCCGAATTACAAGGTCATAAGGAAGCAAAGGATCAGGACACAAATGTACTTTGAGGAAACTGTTGTGAGCTTACCTGATTGGTGCTGCTGTGCTGAAGGCCAATGAAGAAAGCCTCAACTACAAACATGTTTTTTGACCTCTTGAGGTGAGATAGAAAATTATCCTGCTGGTGTTTGCTGATAAATTCTGGAAGAGACATTCCTTTATTTTTGCAAAGTTGTTGAACTTGTTTCTGTGAAAACAGTTTTGGATTGTGTGAAAGATTTGCCATGCAAGGTGGGAAAATACCAAGATGTTCTTCTTCAATGTAAAACAAGTGATTGTGTGTGCTATCCACATATTTAAGGAAATAGAAGAATCCAGTGTTCCTCACATACGCGCTCAACTCTTGTTTGTTGTATCCTGGACACTTCGGATATTTGTTTGAAATCCGTGGATATGCCAGCATTGGTATTTCCAGCCAACTCAAAACAACATTTTGTGGTTTCCCGTTGTCAGACCTCATAAGAATGTTTTGGAATTTTCCTGGCAATGCAATGACTCCTTCATTCCTACTTGTCATGTTTGAAAATATTGCTGTGTAGCTCAAAGCTTGAGGCTGACTGTAAAAAGTGTACTTTGAGTTCCTGCAGCCATGCAGACTGATGTCATGGAATACAACTTTCTGCAAGAAGAAACACAGGTTATGAAAGACTAGAAAGTCTTGGCCTCGAGTTCTCAATGGAAGATGTCTTCACCAAACATTAAGTGTTCAAAAAGACAATAAGTATGTGTCTGTCACCAAAATATGTGAATGTGTTGGAGCCCACACAACTGGTCTACCACACTTTAGGGTTCTTTGTCACAAGTGTGTTTCTGTGTGTACTGATCAGCTCTGGCCATTGGTTTGTGGTGAACACTCTGTGTGAACAGATCTGTGGTCCTTGTGTAAAATCAATTGTCAATTGTAAAAGCTGGAAAAGGTCATGTCAGCTTTTTTTCTGTTCCAAAAGTCTAAAAACAAAACCACCCTCTTTGTGCTGCTGACACAATGGGGAAAACTTTACCTGCATCGAGACGTTCACAAATAGTCTGGAAATGACTTCATCACTTGCAGAGTTCAGAACTAAGACCCAGTCTTCTATAATTCTGGTTGCTTTGATCCACCTTTGAGAAATTGTTTGTAGATTCAGTTTTCCAGCAGCAACAGACAAACAATGATTGGATGGCCTGAGATAAATATCCATCCAACTTCTGCCCCTAATTCCTTGAAACTTGACTTTCAAAAACTTTGATTTTTTGTGGGCCGGAAGCCATGAGCAAAGGAAGATGTGGAAGGTCTTGGCTTTGAGTTCTTCTGTGTTGAGTTTTACAGAGCAGTCTTGGTGGAGCTCTTCAACACGCGGTGCGCTGTGATAATCATCACTGGCATTTGCCTGTTCTGGCACTTTACTGTAAATCCCATTCATGCTCCATTCTGTAATGTTGGCATCAGTGATGGGGTTATGAATGATGTCTTCACCAGCCATTTCTAATGATTGTGTGTAAGAATCCACCAGTGTTCCAAACTCATCTGAGAAGAATCCTTGAATGCTGTGCAAGTACATTTGTGGAGGAGCACTTTTTGTCAATAGAAATCTTATTCCACACACTTGAGCTTTTGTGTAATATGGAGTGGTGTGATAATTTTGTTGAAATTTGGCGTGAATGTCTGTTGAGAGCTGAATCACGAAACACCCTGTGCTGCTGTCTGGCAGAATGATTTTCCACCACCCTGCATACGGAGGTAGTTCTTTTGAAAAATAGAAAGAGCTCCTAAAGAATGTCAATGGAACTTTCCTGCCACACACGTTAACTCGCATGATTTTGCACGGAGAACTTGTCAGTTGCATGGTGACATCGAACTGGGTATATTGATGGTAAGAATAAACAACAACCATCAGTTTAAAACTGATGGAATTGAGTTTTTGCATCATGGACACATCGTACATTGTTGGAGCGCACACTGATGTCATTGCAAAATAACTTGTTGATCTTTCTTTGTAAATCATGTCATAAAAAGTGACACCACCAAAGTGGCAGTCAGGTGTCTCATGGCCTGTGTATTGATAATGGGAGAAAGAAACATTGACATGTGAATCACTGGGAGCCTGAAAAACAGTCAGAGCAATAAACTGCTGTGCTACAGATGATGAGTACTCCAGAGTAACTGCTTCTCCTGTACCATCCAGTCTGTATCGTTTGTAACTAGCATGACACTGTTCAAAACTCACACTTCCCTCAGTGGTTGTCTGATGCAGGAACAGGAGAGAAGCCTGGAAGGTGGAGGATTTTATGTGCACACTATTCTGTGTGACAGGGTACTTGGGTGAGAGGAAGCCTGGCCCATCAAAGAAGAAAGCTTTCATGTTATTGGTCAACACCAACAAGATTTGCTGGTGTTTCTCTGTCAAAAATGAGTACACTTCAACTGTGACTTTGTGTTTGTACCAAGGCAGTTCCATGTTGTAGGACACTGACTGAATTTTGCCACGGTAGATGAAAGAGTATGATTTTCGGGCCATTCCTCCGTGAGCCACCAAACCCAGCGAGGCGATGTCAAAGTTCACAGAACAGACAAATGACAGAAAGAAGTAGTAGAACAAAGCAAAGTCTGTGTTACTTCCTTGGGAGAAGAATTTGAACTTGCTGAAAATGCCACACAATGTAAATGACCCTTTGGCCCAAAACCTGTTGCCAGTTTTGATTGTAGCATTGTGTTGGCACCTATTTGTATGAAATGTGCTGTAAATTATGAGCTTCTGAATTGTAATTCTTGACCTCAGCTTTGGGTCAAGCCTCAATTTCCACAAAATTATATTCATACGTGGAACATGAAGCCCATGGTCGTGTAACCTGATTCCAGTTTTCACATGAAAATCTAAATAAAGGCGTTTCACAATTTTGACCAAGAATTGAATGGTCTCCCAAGGTCCTACCTCTTTCCTGAACCTTCCAGTTACCTGGTGCTGAAAGTCATTGTGGTGTAACAGTTCAATGACAAATGCAAAATTGAGTGTTTTGAGTTTCCATTTGGGAAAGGCAATCAGCAGATCTGAGTTTCCCCTGTGAAGAAGAGCACTTATGTAGGGCATCCATGTCTTATTGTCATTCTCTTGTACCATCTCCTTCCACTTAAAGTGATCCAGAGGATCATCAGCATTGGCCCAACACAGCCATACTGCTGGCAAAATTGATACAAGGAGCATCTCCCTGTTTCTTTCCTTGTGAAATGGAAGGAGTGTTCTTTCTGGTAAAGAAAAGTACAATATTTTCTTTCTGGGGTCAAGTCTGGCATTGTGGTGATATGAACCTGAATTGTAGTGACTTGATGCTTTCATCACCTGCAAAATTGCACTTTTATTTCAATTAAAAATTTGAATCACACAGTCGTGAGGAGGCTGGCCTTCAATCTTCAATACAGACACCAAGAACATAAAAACAGAACATTCTTTGTTTGTGCATTTGGTTTAATCTTTACTGTTTGTTTGCACTTACAGGTTCTGCGAACAGAAAGTTCATTTGTGATATTGTACACATCAAACAAAACAGGATGTCGCCAGGTTCACTGCGTTCCATTATGACCCCTCAAACTTGCCAAATTGCTTTTTCTTTGAGACAAAACTGTTCAGTTGGCTGTTTGGCTGACACTCCTGATTTGTCTGTGGTCTCCAAATGGTTGTCTCTTTTCGAGTGTGGAGCATCCCAAAGACCCGCATCATCCAACCCCTATTCCTGGAACCTGTTCGGTCTGAGCAAAGCGTTGTTCTGTGGAAATCCCCCATATTTATTGCAATGCAGAGTCCAGGACCGCGAAATGTACCGGGGCGGATGTAGGAACTTCTGGGGCTTGCTCCCCTTGACACTCACTATTGTGCACAGCAGGCAAGTGTGTCAGTTTTTCTTGATTCAGAGGAACCTTTGTCAGTTCAGTGTGAAGCAAACATGTAAGTTTTGATCTTTCTGATTGTCACTGCGACAAAAATAGTTGGCCAAACAATGGAGTTGATAGGCAGCACAGCTGCATGAACCCAAACTGCCAACTCCATTGGATATTGAACAATAAAAGTTGAGGTCAAAAAGAAGGCAGAACTTGATGTCCAACAAAGAATACATGAAGCTGTCAACAATGCCAGCTGTAGAGTTAGAAACTTTCGCCTGTGTCCTGTTGATTTTGCAAATTCATTTTGGGAATCCGCAATAATTTCGCCCAACAATGTGTTGATGAGTGCAGTGCTCACTGAGCCAACACTGACATAGACACTGACAAACCAAGTAAAAATATCAATGAATAATATGGATTCAGTTGAATCAAGGAAGGGAGAGCAAAGAAAAGTTGGCAACCCTCTCTTTTGATTTGTCAGCCAAGTTGAAAAAGTTGCAGTTGAGCAAAGTGTGACACATCCAAGAGTGATTTTTGCCAGCACCCTCCTCACATATCTGGTTTGTTTCAAGGGTGTGTGCAGTGGATATCTTACAACCATGAATCTGGATAGTGACAAGAAAACCAGTAATAACGGGTGCAAAATGAGAAAATTTTGAACAATAGCAAAGCAAAAAAAGCAGGGGAAACCAGATCTCCAATTTATATCTTCTAAGAAATAATGGTCAGCGTAGTAAACATCAAAAGACCATAACATTGTCAATGACAGAGCAAAGACAATGTCTGAGCAATTCACCCAGGCCACAATTGTCCCAAATGCAGCCATTTTGTTCAGCCCTTGTGTGAACATCCATCGATGAAGCAACATTGAGATTGAACTCAAAAGAAAAATCACAAACGATACACAGCAAAACCATATCTCCAAGGTGGTATTTGGAAGCAAAGAATTGCAATTGAAGAACCAGGGTTTCCTTTCGCTACAAACAGAACCGTCATCAAGCAAGCAGCAGAGATGATAATCTTTGGTTTGGAAATACTCCAGTTCTGTGCACTGGAAGAGCTCCCTTGATGGGTGTTGAACTGTGTCCACCCAAAGTACCTTCAAACTTGTGGCAATGTTGCTCTCACTTTTTATGGATGAAATATAATTTTGTGACAAATCCAGATATTGCAAGCACAGCAGATCACGAAACGCTCCTGTGCTTATTTTTGTAATGCAATTTTGACTGAGATCAATGATGATAAGATTTTGATTCCCCAAAAAGCAAAGGCGAGATAATATGTTTATGTGATTCTCAGAATAGTTCAATGACATTAGTAATTTACTCTTGCTTGACATGCCACAGATATTGGTCAAGTTGCTGCTGGTGATGCTGAGAAAAGCCAAGTATGGAAAGTTGAGTTGAAATGGGGAAAATATGGAGCACCTGAGAATACCCAGTGCAAAATATGCATGTTCTTTTTGGAGTAATTGTTTTGAAATTTCAACTGCATTACAACTCATTGCAACAGCCAAACAAACGCAAGGATAAGGACACACTTGTTTGTGCAAGATGCACAATTTTTCATCATCTTGAAAAGGACAGTCAAATACTTTGTCACAAACGGTCAGTAAATGCAAGCATTTTTGAGAAGATTTGCATCTGAACATACTGCTGCAGTTCCTGCTGTTGTATTGCAGCCTCGTGTCTTCATCTGTTCCTGCAGGACAGTCCCATTTCCCATCACACACATATCCCCAGGGAATGCAATAAAAGTTTGGGCATTTAAACATATTGTTGCATTGAAACAATGAACAATTTTGCATGTGCTCCCCTGATTTACAGGGAGTTAGAGCACCACTTTCACTCTTCAAATATGAACATATGTCAGAGACAGAATAACAAGCTCTGTTCTCAAAGGAACAAGACAGCATTCCAAACTTTTCACACTTTCTTTCAAAATCATTTGCACCGGTCACAGTGGTCAGGTTGTCATTCACTGAGTGGTTTGTCTTGCCATTTGAAAAATGCCAACCTGTCAGTTTTCCCACAATTGTGTGTGTTGTGAAGTGCTTCATGGTGGTATAAAGCTCGCTGTCCACTAAATTCTGCACTAATGCAGGCCATGTCATGCAAGTGTCTGGCAAACCTTTGACTGAGGCAGAAACAAAATACCCACTGGAGCAGAAAAGCAAGTTACTCCCTGCTTTGAACTTTATTGCAGGTGCCAAACGCACAGTGAGGGCATAATGGCTCACATTTCCTACAATGCTTTGTTGCTCATATTGGAGAATGCTTGAACCCTCCAAGAAATGAAAAAAATGGGAAAAATCTTTGTCAAATACTGGGGGCAAGTTCAGTGCATCAACACAACCAAACAAGAACATAAATATGTTCAAAACATTATCAGCTTGCTTCAGGCCATTATTTTTTGATCTGTTTCCATTTTCCCAAGAAAATGACAGGCAAGATCCATTTAATTTGAGCATCAGTTCTTTACAGAAGTGAGAGTTGACAAAATTTTTCTTCACAGATCTATCAGAATTTTTCTTTCGTCCAAAACAGAACACATCCAGGTACCCTTGTGTGTTACAGTCAATATTCATCCAGTGAGTATTTTCCAAATTTTGCAGAATCATCACAGAACATATTTTGGTTGCAGATGTGTTTTTCGTTGTTGAAAGAAGGACTCTTTCCACCTCAAAGAATGGTGATATGCTTTGGTGCACCAACCCTCTTCTGTCAATGTAGCTGAAATGGACACTCAATTGTTTCTGAATGGCAAATTTTGGAGGTGTCCATTTTCTGCTTTTGTACGCAACTGGGTCCTTGTTGAGCCATATCTGAGTAAGAACAAGTGTACAACGTGCATTGAGTTATTTTCTGTTTGCTTGTGCAGGAGACAATAAAACAAGCAGGACAATAGAACTGAAGAGGGTACAAACAATACCTACTTCACCACCAACCAAAGTTTTCTTTTCTACAAGTCCAATGTAAATCAGTTCAATGCTGGACAAATAGTTTTGTATGGCAAGGGTTTGGACAAAGCTCAGAAAATTGTGCAGTTCTTCCTTGTCGCGGAAGACAGGCAAATGTCCCCCTGTAGTTGAACATGCGTGTGAAGCTTCCACCCAGCTGATCAAACTCTGCTTGAGCTGAAATCCAGACTCCTTGAAGAGTTTTTCTTCTGGATTCCCACGCAAACTGTTTTCATAGGAACAAAGTGGGTAAAATATTGCCCTGTTGCTGAAAAACAGAACGTTTGTGTCATTATTGAAGACTGAACTGAACTGCCAGCATTGGCCAAATAGATGTTGTCCTTTTGGCACTTTCTCGCATTTCTGTGGTGATATGTGTTTCAAGTCATCGTTCTTGGTCCAGTTGAAATGCACAGTGCCATTATTGGTGGTGTGCTTTGCATTCATGGAAATTGGAATGCCTGCCAGAGATATGCCCCAGATAGGTTGTGTGTCAGTGAGCACCCTTGAGAAGATGTGGGTTGCTAACAGCTGCAAGGCTGCAACACGATAAAGATGCTCTTGAGTTTTGGTGAAATCATAAAACAAGGACACTTCGTGTTCTTTTAGTTGGTGGTGAGGAAAACATTTCTTGCCCTTCATATGGTCTTGTGGCTTGTTTGTCATATAGCAATCAAAGCAAGAAGTAGTCTGCATCAACACAAAGGTCAGGGTCAGGGTCAACTTCCTTGTTGTACATCTTGTATCTTTTTCTCGTCGGACAACTACATTTAAACAGCTCTCTGAAGGTTCTGCTTCCGTAAATACTTTCATTTTCACTGACATTGTTTGAGACAAGCTGAAAGTGTATGAGCGGCGGCAAGACTTTGTCAAATGTTTTCTGAAAACTACTTCTGCCCAGCTTACTTTGGATTTTTCTGCAAATGTTAGTCCCAATAGATCCTGTTTGGCAGTGACTGTACCCATCAGGTGAAACTTGAGTGGAGAATCAACTGCTTCTGTGCAATGAAAGATTTTCAAAACATTGCCTTCCCTTTCAATATGTTTCACAGGACAATTTTCGCTTCTGTTGTCAAGAGGTCCCACTTCATTGGCAACATTGGAGAATGATGCTTTCCAAAACCATATTTTGCTGTTTTTGCCCCAAATATGCAACGTGTCATGTCTTGTGTTGGATGGAATATGAACAACTGAAGAAAAAAATTGAAGACAATCATGACATTGCTGCTCATAGATTTGTTTGCAGTTGAAGGATGAAAGACAACTTGAAAGCTGATTTTTGGAGCTCTTTTCAACTTGCCTGCCTTTCCAGGATCTTTGGAATGTTTGAAGACTGTGAAAAAACCCTTTATGTTGTACCTTACATCATCATCACTGGGATAAAACATGTATTTGCAACTTCTGACTTTACTTTTGTTCAAAGTGACAACATAGAGCAAACAGGTTCCTTCCTGTTGTGCAGGTATTTGCAGCCAGTGTCCTGTTCTGTAGTTACAAAAATTAAGATGAACTGGTTTGCACAGGGAAGATGAAAAATGAAACAACAAGTTCAGCTTTGCGTACTCAAAATAGATATAACTTATCAGGACGATCGTATTTCCAGTTGAGTGGATGTTTTGTGGCTGATTCCAGTTGCTTGGGAGGTTTTCACAGAATGTGGAGAGTTCGTTGTGAGTCAGCCCGTCAAAGACGGCCAAACCAGCATATTTGCACGAATGGCTTTGAACTCCCTTGTAGCTGAGACTTTGAATTGTCATGTTGACTTTGGCCTGTTTGGATGCACTCACAACAACTTGGAAGAAACGTGATTTCTGAAGCCTTGGATTTGGTATTTGAAGAGCTGACAATTGTTTGGAAATGCTGAGCTTCACGGTACCAATATGCACCTTTTGTTTTTTGAAATGAATATCAAAGACAGACAAAACTGTCTTGCTTTTAACTGTGTTTGTTTTTGCCCACAGATAAATTGTGCACTGGAAATTCCTGGCTAAATACAATTGACTCTCGCTTCTTTGAATTTGGCGAGATCGCTCTCCTGGGCCATCAAACATTTGAAATATCCAATTGGAACCAGCTGAGAGATTCAGTTTAATACAACTGTCTTTAGCCACCTTCATGTGCCAGTTTGATAATGTTTTGTTCTTGTGCAAAAATACCAGCAGCCAGACCAGAACAAAATGGTGGTTTTCCCTTTTTGATGGAGTTTCAGATTGTCTCACTCTTTTTGCATCAAAAACAGAAAAAATCATGTCCAAGTGACCAAAAGGGTTTGTTCCTTGGCTTACAGAACATTGATCTTGTAGAAACACACACATACTTGAAAACCTTCCACATAAGTGCATTGAGTCTTTTCTTGGCCTCTTGCCAAATCTGATGACAATCCCACTGCCTTTGTGACATTGAAAAGGGACAAACAACATGTTTATTGTGACATTCATAGCAAGTTGTGATGGCAATTCAATGTGATATGTGAATGCTTTTGTCACATTCATTTTGAGTGTTTGATATGGATCATTTTGATTGTTGTAGAAAAATGACACTAGATGAGTGATTGGCTTGTCGATAGAATAAAAGCTGATGTACTTCTTTCGTTTAAAACACACTGTTCTGATCTCACGACACCAATCATAGAGATCAAAGCTGAATGCCCCAAGTTTGAGATTTTGTTGCCTTGCCTTTTGTGTTTTGTCTTTCAGATGATGTTGGTCTGAGCTCTCATCCTGAAAAACTGTTGCTTTTGCAAAAGAAAGAAAGCGAGAAGTGCACAAGAATAATAATCTGAAAACACTGAACAATTTTGTTTTGGTATTTGCAAAGACAACTTCGACTTTCCCTTGGGTAGCAACTGAGAGACAATGTTCAGGTTTGATATTTTCAACAATTTGATTGAGCAAAAGGTGATGCAGATGTGTTGTTATGTAGTTGTGCCATATTTTTGGGGCATTTTTCAAAATGTAGTCTTCTGTTATGCTTTTGTCCAACATCACTTGACCAGAAGTGGCATAAAATGTCACCACAGTGAGCAAACCACAAAGTGCTCTCATTTGGCATTTTTGTTTCATGGTTTGCCAGAAAGAAAGGATTCCACAGGTTTGGATTCTGCCACTGGACTGGAGAACAGCACGGCGTCAGCCACACATGACCATGAAATCATCCATCTACTTACATTGCGTTGCTTTGCAGAGTGAGTCAGTTCTGAAACCTCACAGCTCAGATGGCAGGAAAATAAACATCGTCCGTGGAAACACATGACGATTGCAGTACACGACAATTCTTCTGCACTGGTGATGTGCAGCTGGAAAAAAACGAGCAACACTTTCTACTCTTCAGTGGTGAGAAAATTGGTCACGAAGTGTGGACAAACACAGCATTTCGTTTTGCGTTAGAAAACATTTTTTTTTCCAAATTAGAGGAAGGCAGGATGTAAAAATGTGCTGTGTGATGTTGTGATAATTAATTTCACGAAGTCGAGACTTGAATCCTGTTGGTTTGTATTTTGTCTTTGAAAAATTCCACATTTTCATGCATTCATAATCCGCACACACATACCTGAACATTACATATGTACATATCTGTAATGGTTATGTATTGTAACAGTAACAAATCTGCTGGAAACAGTACAGTTGTTTTGTGCTTTGTCCGCAGTCTGGTTTCCCACAGAAGTGCGTGCGGTGTTCAGGGCAGCCTGGGCAGACTTGCAGAGTTTTGATTTGAGCCGCAGATTGTTGTGATACATTGGCCAGAATGAGCACTCAAACTTGGTGATGAGTAGGTTGAGCAGCCAGTTCGGCCTGGTGCCGACGTTACCCTTCCGATGAAACATGTGTGCCGTACCTTCTCGTGTAAAAGACGCTCTTTTTTGCCCCAAAATTGAACATCAAAAAAGGGGTGCATCTTGCACATGAGTATGAATTTACTGTATTTTTATGAAGCTTGGTACCAGAAAATAGGACCAAAAATTGGGGTGTGTCTTTAACATGAGCGCGTCTTGTACACGAGGTGGTATGGAACCAAATGTGATGCATCAATTTTGTCATGCGTTGCATCAATTCTGCTGCGTCAAATTTTGGGTAAAACATACTGGATGTGTCTCTCCTTGTAAGTCTTGTCAAGTATATGAGTTCAACACAAAAAAGAAATTGTGCCTTTCTCCACAAAGAAATTATGTACAATGGAGCTGCCATTATTTCTAACACATTCCTTTGTTTCAAATAATTTTGTAATACAATGAGAAAGGAGCTGCTGCACAGACCAAAGGATTCCTTTCTTGAATTTGTTTTCAAGGTGGAGTTTTTGCTGGCAGGAATACATTCCTATCTTTAAAATATTTTTTGTGATTGAGCTGCCACCAAAACTAATGCCACTCTTGTTGAAATATTCAAATTTGCTGCCTTTGCAAAACCTTTGCTCAAATGAGAGATGCTTTGCGTGACATGACGCGTGGGTCGCAATCATCACGACCCTCACATCGTACCTTGAGTTGGTGCATTGCCAGACACATCCAGTGTGTTCCTTTGCATTGCTTTATCTGCAGTGTGACTCGTGCGTGTGTCATCCATTGCGTCAACTGCTCAAAATTAATGCAGTGCAACGCTGCGGTTACCAAGCCTCGGGTTCGTAGGTGACGTAAGGGTTCACCTACGATGCAAAAATGGTTCCTGTGAAATCATACAACGACTTTTCGAGACCTTTGGTCGAGAAAAGGTTTGTCTGGTTGAACAGGAACCTTTTCTGCAGTGGGTGAACTCACTTCTACAACAATGAGGTCACATACGAGAGGCTCTGTGTGGTACAACTCATTGTTGCCGAAGTGAGTTTGTGCATGGTTCCTGTTCAATCACACAACTCTTCTCTTGACCAGTGGCTATGAGATGTCGTGTGACTTCACATGAACGATTTCACCAGCGTGTGTGAACCCTTACATCGCGGTGCCCCAATTGTCAGGTGGTTGAACGCAGGTGTGATAACTGCAGTGTTCTCTCAACACTGTTCACTGACACGCAAAGTCAGGGCCAATAGGCAGGTTCGGCAAACATGAACTTTTTGACGTCTGTGAAGATGTAGACGTAGCAGTCACCCTGCAGGACATATTACTCCTCAACTTGTGAATTAATTTCTTTCTTTCTTTTCAACATCTTACAAAATGCAAAATGCTATGGAGCCTCAAATTGATGAACTGGCCTGATTTCTATTGAAGGGGAAAAACATGTTTGAAGTTTGTGTGAGGAAAAAAATTTACTTCATTCAGTGGTGTACTGAACCCACAGGGTGGGATTCTACGTGTACGCACACGTCTACGTGTACGTTTTGTGTTTGCCGAGCCTGCCTATTGGTCTGCTGCCACGCATGCGCTTTGAGTCAACCATGTGCACTGCTACAGACATCCGCTCTGGGCATCACAGTGCTGCCTCAGCGTGGCCTGCCAACTCGCTGACTGGTGTCACTGGGGAGGTTCAGCACAAAAGAACTGAATGACATTGGTCCGCTGGCTAGTCAATTCCTCTCCAGACCGCACGGAAGATCCGTAGAAACCTCAAAACACACATATGGCACAGATGTGCGGTCTTGCCTCTGCTTTGTTTTGACTGCCATGTGCTCTGTGGAGGAACAACCAATCAGAGAAACATCAATACAAAGCACATGCCTTTGTGTTGGGAGAATCAGGTGGAAATCACAAAGTCTCTCCCCTGCACTATCACTCAAATTGCGTCAGCCACGCAGACCGGACTGATTGCAGAATCGTGCTGAATCTCCTCAGTGCTTTGCCCGACTCCCCCGTTGTTCTTCAATGGAAATGACCTCAGCTGTCAGGCCGTTCCGTGCCACAAGCAGAACCACACAATGACCTTCCATCAGGTTTCCCTCGCCAACCCACACGAACTCTCTTTCTCAAGCCAAACGACAGCTCAACATTTGTGAAGTTGAAAAAAGAAACGATTTGACACTGTTCACCAGGTGACTGTCATTCACTCATTCCGCTGAAGACATCTTCAGTAGCAATACTCACATGTGCTTTACAATTCAGAGGGCAGAGGACAGGGAGCGCAGAGGCACGATGCGAAAATTGAAACCACAAATGCAAAGGGGACAGTGGCATGCGAACACAAACGTCTTTGAGTTCCTTCAGGAACAGGTGTCAAGAACATCACAGTTATTTGCACAAAAGACCTTTGTTCTTGTGTATGTTTGAGGATTTTGGTTGAAACGGAGAAACGTCTCAGGCGCAAGAACATGAGAATCTGAGGTGATGCTGACAGGAACAAACGCGACAACAAACACCCTCTTCCTTTGGAATCCTCTGCATTTGTGGCGTGGTGTGTGTGTGCGTGTGTGTACGTGTGTGTGCGTGTGTGTTGCAGAAATCGGACTGGTAGACAACTGCAGACTGTTTGCCTCAAACGCAGAGAATGTCATTTCAGGACATCAGGACCTTTCTTATTGCTGTCACCAACAAAACAACTGGATTGACATGTGAGTTGATAGTGGTGACACCCACTGTGGTCCACAGCACCATAACCACAGGATATTCTTCCATGGACATGCAGAGCAGGTAAATCACTGAGGAGGGAATCCAGCAGAGGAAGTTAGAGGACGTCAAGGTTACAATCTGGACTACCAAACCAACTTGTGATTGTTTCTTTGACACAGAATGTTCCAGACTCTTTTGTGATCTGTGAAGGCTTGTGTACAGCTTAATGTAAGATGTGAGAATAGCAAGCATGAAACAAACCTGCAAGGTGACAGTGACCAACATAATCACCTTGATCATGATAATCTTGTTGCCTGGATCAACAAAGGGAGAACAGAAAACTGGTAAACTGCCCTGGTTCATGAGGTGAATATCTATAAGCCATGTCAAGAATGTCAAGAGAGAAGCACTTATGCAGCACAACAAAATGACACACAAGAGAACCCTCACCACAAACTTTTTCTCCTTGAACTTTGTTGTCATGGGATGCTCAACCACCATGAATCTAGACAATGAGAACAAAAAAAGGACAAGTGGGGACAAAAGATGAACAAAGATTTGTGTTGCAAAAATAATGTAATAAAAATGATTGTTCTTCCAGTCAACACTGTAAAATATTCTTTGTCCATAGTGGATATCAACACTCCACAAGCAAAACAAAACAAGCGAAAAACTCATGTCAGACAACGTAATTGAGACAACCATAACTTCAAAGGCACCCTCACTGTGACCTGTTTGATAAGGTGTTGCAGGCTTCGCAGTTTCACGAGAAAATGTTTTCTGGAGTACAAGGGCAGTGATGTTCAGGAAAAGCAAAATGGTGGACACAAAATAGAAAGTTAATTTCAGTCCCTTTGTTGGGAGCAATTCCTCACAAGATTCAATCCATTGTTTTTGTGCTGAACACAGGGAGTCAAAGTGAGTCAGACAACAAAATAAATAGTGTTCAGTTTCAACTATATAAATTGAGTTGATCTCACCAAAGGTTCCTTCTGCTTGTGACATGTTTCTGAGGGAAAGTAACTTCAGATTTTTGCTTCCATCAAATGGATTTGCACCAAAACCCAGAACAGGGTTGTGGGACAAATTCACACTCGCAAGAAAAGGCAATTCAGCAAAACATTTGTCCACAATGTGGGTCAAGATATTGTTGCTGAGATCCAGAATTCTGATTTCTGGTGCTTTGCTGAAGCAGTTTGGATCAAGTCTGGAAATATTGTTGTGGGCTGTGTTGAAAATCTTGAAGGAGCTCTTCTGAGACAAGTGTTCACAGACCTGTTGTAAATTTGATCTCACCAGTGTGAGAACAACAACGTGTGCCAAGCGAGGAAATGTCCACAAAATTGCGTTCTGAAGAAACAATATCTTGTAGGTTTTAAACTGGTCAAATGTGCTTGATACGAAGACACCGCTACAGACGATAGCTTGTATTAAACACCTGCACTTTGGTGGACAGTGAACATTCTTGAGAAAGCACAAACTTTCATCATCATACATAGGACAATCAAATACTCCATCACAAACTGAAGCAAAGTGAATACAAACCAGGTATTTTTTGCACTTGAATGAGTTTGAACACACTCTTGCTGGACCACACTTGTGCAACACAGATTCATCAGTTCCTTTTGGGCAGTCCCATTTTCCATCACACACATACTTCCATGGTACACAATAGTAAATGGGACATTTGTACTCAACATTGCATTCAAATTGTTTGCATTCTGCAAGATGTTCTCCATGTTTGCAAGGCACTAAATGTCTCAATGCATTCAGCTCAAACACACAAATGCTAGAAATATTGAAACATTCAGTTTCTCCTTCTCCACAGGACAGATGATGCTTGGGACAGGACAGATAACACAGTTTTGTGAGTACTGATCGCAGCTGCTGTTTCACTGTCTCAATGCAGGTCAGTATCAACTCTAATTTGTTCTGGCTTGTTCCTGAAGCATGAACATCTTGTGTGACATTTACTCTTTCAAAATTATATGCTCTGCATTTACCCTCACAATTTCTAAACAGAAGAGGTCCACAGGAATGCATTTCTTGTGATTTGCTTAAAAGTGTTCCAAATTTACAGACAGTCTCATCTCTTGGACTTTCTTGTTTGCAGTCATTTATGCCATCACATACAACTGTTGCTGAGATAAAAATATTCTCTTTGCATTGAAACAAATTTTCCATGTGATTGAATTGATGCTTGGGATGTGACACAATGTACAAACCACTGCTTTCAAGCCAGGTAATCCTAGTAATGTCTATCACACTGAAGAACCTGGAAAACATAATTGCTGCTGTGTCTGAAACAAAAATGGGGGGAAACCTTGTCAGTGCTGTTGCCTCAAAAATGTACTGAAATGTGACTGGACTGGTTTTGTTTGTGGCTACATTTTCCCCAGGTTCCTGCCACAGAAATTCATGGCAGCTGTTGTTCCAGCGTATATGTTTTCCAGAACAAAAGAACATTTGTGGACCTGCAAGTTCATTGAACTTTTGCATTGTTTGAGCTTTGGTGTGGGAACAAATCACACTTTTAAGCACTTCCTGGCTGCAAAGAACTGGAACCAAGTGAGGTTGAACAGCATTGATCAGCACAAGCATCACACATCTCTTCAGTCTCAAAGCTGAAGCTGAGTCAAATGGCTTCAAGTTTATGTCCTGAAAATAGCCCCAGTCAAAGGCACTGTAAGGAGTTATGTGTTGAAATTGGACATTTGTGCTGTGAACATTGAGCTGATAAGCCACGGGATCATGTGACTGCCATTTCTTCAAAACCTGCAAAGATTACGATCAAACATCATTGATAAAAGATAAAACCATCTCAATAATTTGAAAAAGGGTGAGAATTGTAAAAGCAAAAGTCCTTTTTGTTGCCAAAGAGACTGCCACCCAATTTTTTGAAACATTTCCTCAGGTGGGGAAGAGAAAAATTTGCACCAAGTGAATCACTGGGATTTGTTGTGGAAGAAGATACCTGATCCAGGCCAAGAAACAAAGCTTCAGTGAAAGTCACCATGGGTGACAGCTGCAGAAGGGCAGTGAACTCCATCAGTTCCTCCCTGCTCAAAAACACAGGCAAATGACTTCCTGTGGAATTGCACAACTTTGATGCTTCATTCCATGACAGCAGCTTTGTGCGTGATTTCTTCAGCTCAATAAAGACATGGAAATTCTCGTTTCCTCTGCTGAGAGACTTGAAATTGATGCATCTGTCAAGTTTCAAAAATCTGGCAGCGAGAAGACATTCCTCGTCATCTGTGAAACATGTCTGGCCATGGAGACTTGCATTGTGCTCATACTTGGTGAAAATACCAGCAATCCAGTGAACTTTGATTGTAAATGCTTTGCTGAGAGTTGTGACGTTTACTGAACACTGGAAAATATTCAAGAATATAATTCCAGGATAAATACTGAAGAGAGCTGTTGGCTTCTCATCAGACAAAGAAATAATTGCAGATTTTCTCACTGTCACTCCAATTTCATCAATACACTTGTGCTTTTCTTTTGGGTGTGGTTTGTAAGATATGTCTTGCAAACTGAACTTGATCTGAAACAGAGTACACAAGAGTGGAACATCACAAAGCAAACTTGGACTCAATGCAAGACCATCGCACATTGAATCTGTCCAAAAATACCTGTCCTTTTGTCTTGTCCCCTGGGACATATTCAAGAAGGAGTGCATGTGTGTCAAGGGCAAGTTTTTTCAACACAATGTACCTGTCCTGTAAACAACCCAACATGTTTGGCACATGTTCCACAGGGTACCTCTGATATGTGTGTGAATCCTGAACTTGAGCCATGATGACAAGCCAATTATCAGGGTGACACACAAGAATTGCCTGAACATGTGTCTCACTCAGGGTTCTCATCTCATCATGGGGTGAAAGTGGACTCTTTACAGAATAGTTCATATAGAATTTAAGAGGTTCCTGCGAAGTGTGATCAAAGTTGGACACACAGGTGCATGGTACATCGGGGCCTGTTTCTGCACATGTTGCCCTGCTTGGTGGGCCAGAGATGTAATCACAAAGCTCATTGCAGCCTGAAGTATTTCCTTCACTTTGCAGCTTTTTATGACAACTTCTTTCTGATTTCCCAAACACTGTCACTTCACTGAATTGACCAACACCTGCAAATGTTGTTGGAAGATATTTCAGGTGAAACTGACACAGTTGGCCAACGCTTCTCTTGTTGGGCTGTGAGGAGACGTGCATTTGAAATCTGAAATTTGAATGCTGAGGAGAAACTGCCTTTACCTCCCAGATGCCCTGTCACAGAAACTGACATTCTTTTGCCACTTGTTGAAATATGCTCAATTGCCACAATTTTGTGACAGTAAATGTTGTGGTGTGACAATGCTCTCAGTTGAAAAATACTGCATTGATGTTTCCACAGGATCCTGTAAATTTCCATGCCTAACACACTCAGATGTTCTTTGTATGTTTTGCAGGAATCAAGAATATAACTTGTGCAATTTGTTGCAGATGCACCAAAATGCATTGTGAAAGAAGCATATTCTGAGAATGAATAAAACACAAGGAAAGGCGAACTTGTGTTGGAATACAATGATTTCACATCTTGACTCTTGGGGAAACAAAACTTGGAGGACGTGACCTGATGAAAAATAAGAAAATAACCCTCATGGCGAGAGCCGCAATATCTTTCAAAATGTTGTTTGTGTTGAGGTTTCACACAGTCAACACTCAGCTTCTCCAGTGAAGTTTCCAATGTGTCATACACAGCTATCCCTGCATAAACACACCTTTCTGGGTTCTCATCACCTTTGTGGGTGAAGTTGCTCAATGTTATGTTCAGAATAGTATGATTGCTGCTGACAAGTTTCAAAACACAGACACTTGTCTGTGAACAGGGTGTGGGAGATAAGGGAAAAGATAATACCACTGTTTCTTCAAAAACCTCCATCTGTTTCACAGAAGCCAACTGGGACTGGTATGCCAGTGCAATGACCTCTTTGTTCTGGGAAGTTTTTGTCAGACAGTGCACAGTCACCACAAATGAAGAACCAACAAAAACAGTGGTGCTTTCATGTGAAGAGCTTTTTGTGAGGAGTTCAGACTTTGTACCTGGTCCATCATACAAGTGGAGGAGTTGAAATGCCTCTGATGATACATTCACAACCACTGTGTTTACATGATTTACTTGAATTGTGCTAATCTCCATGACCAAGCCATGGCTGTACAAATAAAAAATCCATCTTGGATTCTCAGAGCTGGGGAACATCACATAACTGACAAGTTGATCACTGTCAAAAACACTGAAAGACATTTCTGCTCTTGCAATCACAAAAGCCCAAGTTTGAACAAATAAATCAAAAATATGGAATGGTGGATAAGCTGATACTGAAGGATGAATGCCACAATATCTCAGCCAATTTTTGTGTTCTATCTGTGCATTGCTTTCAATTTGAATGTGCCCTTGCCTACACAAATTGACACTTGCAGATGAGAAGTAAATGTTGTTGAGGGAGAGATTTACTCTGAGCCAAAAATTAACCCTGAATTCGTACTGCAGAAACTTAAAATGCTTGTGCATGTAACATTGTCTGTTATCAGGCCCACATGCCAAGGCATTGCTGGAAAATCCAGGATGAGGAAGTTTTATTTTGCACTGACTCTTCCGGCCTTTGTACAGGTACAGTGTTGTTGTTGATGTGGCTGTGACAATGTAATAGAACTTGGTTGCCTTGCTCATGGGGAGACGCCCCATGGGCCTGTTAGCCTTGAGTGCTCCTCGAGGAAAAATTACTGAACATACAGCAGAGCCATTCCTGCAAAAATAGAAATCCCCATGGGTGACTTCATGTCCACTTATTGTTTAAGATTTGCTTTGTGTAAAGATCGTTTTATCAAGAATTGGGCAGGTTACCCTGAGCAGAACATGCAAGAGAAACACAATTGGGGTTGGGGGGTCTGCCAGGGATCTGTCACCCTGACAAAAAAGGAGTGATGTAATGCACCCAAAGGAAGTTTCACAAAAGGTGAGTGAAGGTCAAGCTGCTCTCACCAGACACCAAAGGTGATTGTATCATTCTTCCAGGATGTCTGCCCTCCACTCAGTTGGTACACTTGTGAAAAATGTGCTGCAGCTTGGACACACAGATGCAAAGTCTTTGAAAGTGTGCCTTGGTGTGAAAGTATACCAGGAATGTTTTTGAAATATAAGTAACCTCCAATGTAATGTTGCCAAGACTTGATGCTCTTGTTGTGGACCCATTTGAGAACCTCAGGCTGAAGCTGAACTCCTTCAGCTGAGGCAATAAGAACACCTGCAGCACAAAGAAGCATTGGGCTTATTGCTTTGCTTCCTTTTGTATTGTTCCTCATTTGACACATTTCCAACTTTTGCTGTTGGTCTTCTTTTCTTTCACGTGATTTCTGAATGTAAAAGCTGCTTTTAATGGTGAACATCTCGAGACAAATGAGGACAATGTTTGATTTCGCAATATTTCGATATTTACTGACTGGAAGGAGGAACTCTTCTCAAGAATCTGTGCGAAACTTGCTCAACAGAACAGACCATTCTACGTCAATCTTCCTCTTCCTTTGTGTTCGTAGAATTGATGATTGTTGGGCTTTCATCTTCAGAAAACTTTCCTTTTGAAGTTGGACTTTACAATTTGCCTGGTTTTCAAAGCCAATTTTCCCATAAATTTTTAGCTTGTAAAAGATAGGGCGTGGTATTTTGTATGAAAAAAGAATTCTCTGCTGTCGAACGTTAAATCACACAGCACAGGTTTCTCCCTGCTTGGTTGTTGCTCTGTGTGTGCACCAGTCAAAATCTGGGTTTCAATGCTTCTCTCAAGATCATCTCAGGTCCAAGTCTGAGTCTCCAGATCCCCAGGTCTCCCTCAGTGCAAGGGAAACATGCAGGGTTCACATGTGTGAGTGTGCTTCATGAAACAGGAAGACGGGTTTGTCGCACCGGGGAGTTTCAGCAAAGTGCTCCGCAGACGTAACACGTAGACGTAGCACGTGGCTTGTTGATGCAACTCCCCTATTTTGGAAGCGTCCACAGATACGAAAGAAATAACAAATACTATTTTCAAGACATAACTGTGGGGTTTGTGAGCTCTTGGAAACTCAGCTTTGTCAATGCAGAGAACAACAATTCAAGGGTCTGATTTTCTAGAACTGTTTACAAAAATAACTGTGGACCCTTCCATAAGAGGGGAGATGTGTCCAACAGCTACGTGCTGCGTGTACGTTTTGTGGCTGTGGAACGTCGTGCTGAAACTCGCCAATCATTGGCAAAACACGCGAATCTGGGACATGCAGGGAGCGTTGGGGGCCTGAGCCCCCTCCACAGAATCCCTTTTGACTGCCATGCAAACTGGCCACACATAAAGTGCTGTTTTGTCACACCCTGAAGTGTTCAAGAAAGGCAAACTTTCTGCTTAATGTCACTGTCAGGGTGATCAAACCGTCAAGATGTGTCTGAATATGAGGTATGGTACTGTGTTTGCATGTCATGAGCCACCAAATGGTTGAGACAGCACAAACAGGTACGCTGAATATGATCTACAATGTGATTGCTCTGAACAGTTTTGGCTGATACGTACATCATGAACCTCACTGAACCTCACTGGAAACATACAGTGTGATGCGTGTCGTTTTCCTGGGGGTCCAAATTGGATTCTCAGCTTCATCACCAGCGACCACAGCCCCAACGCGCAGAGCTCGTACGTACCCTTTCGTTTGATCAATCATGGGCCTCGGGATAGAAAGAGAATCAATAACAATGCATCTCTGGTGGCTTTGTTGTTCTCGTCGCGCAGTGAAAATGTGATGATCCTCACTCCTTATTTTGCCTGACGCACCTTTCCACTGGCTCGTGGGGGGAGGTATCAGAGGGGAGTTTCACCCACCCCTGCCACTCTGCCACCATTCACGCGAAGGTCCAGAACCAGTACTTGTTTGTTTGTATTCAAACCACAATAGGCAGATTAAGCACGACGTTTGAAAACGGCTGAACGTCGCGTCGCCGACGCGACGCGTAAACGTCGAGGGAGGTTTAGTTGCAACACGTGCGACGTCCCCGTGCTACGTGCGACGTGGCATTTCACCCTGGAAAATCTGTGTCAAATTTTCTTTCCTATTTAGTTGTGATTTGTTTCAAACTTGGGAGTATTTTCCCTGAAGAAACAGAACAGTTACAGGAAAGAGAAATTGTTTGTGAAAGGAAATTAGTTTCTATAAAATTGCACTTCATTTACCAAATTTGAAAACAAGTGAAACTGATTTCCAGCCTGAAGTGCCACGTCGCACGTCTCACGTGTAGCTCCCCACATGTTGCAACTAAACCTCCCTATCCGATGTTGACATGACGGGGCTCCGACGGGTGATTTGAAACGTCGCGCTTAAACTGTGACTGTGGCTGTGGAATACAGTGGAGAAGCCGTATCTCTGCACACCGAGAACTTACCACTCCAGCTGTTACGCACTATTTTCTGGGCCTTTCACCAGCTTCGTGCAGCTCTGTCTGTCTGTCTGTCTGTCTGTCTGTCTGTCTGTCTGTCTGTCTGTGCCTCTCTCACTCTCTTTATCTCTCACTCTCTCTCTGTTTGTCTGTTCTACTCTCTCCTCTCCATCTGTTCTCCCTCGCACTTTGTCCCTCTCCCCCTATCCTTTCCCCTCTCTCTCCTGTCTCTCTTTCCTTCTCTACCTCTCTCTCTCTCTCTCTCTCTCTCTCTCTCTCTCTCTCTCTGGTGCCTGACTCTTCCTCCGACAGTTTTCCTTTCCTTCTGTCTGGGTCTCAGAGGGTCCTTACATTTGGCTGGACACTGCTGCCTCTCGGTGAAGGCGTTTCCTCTCAGACCACCCGACCAGCAGAATGGGACTACCATTGGCAACTTTACGCGTGCTTGAAGGTTGAAGGTTGTTTTGTGATTGGCCAGTGCCATGGGAACGCTGCTCTTTTCGACGTTGGCGTTTGCGTTGGCGCGCCACAACGGCGTGCACAATTTCGCCCTCCACTCCGACGTCGGCTGATCCGCTTGGGAGGGGGAGGGAGGTAATAAAATTGTTTTTGTACTGGGAGCAACGATGGAAAATTCCACTGGGCTGCATCCGACGCCTGGAGCCTTTTGACAGTCCAGCACAAAATACCAGATGAGGCATCTCTTTTGTTTGCGCCAAATCATTTGCAGTTGACCCCTGTTTGTGTTGGCAAGTTTCATGCAGCCTCGCTTGAAGCCCAAAACTTTCGACGGACACACAGGTGCAGTGCGGGCAGATTGGGCGACTCCATGCAGAGTACTTCGCGCTTGATTTTCATGTTATAGTCGCACTTTGTTGTGGGGAATTTGCGGGGTTTTTTCGTCATTGTTCTTCAAAAAATTTCCCCCTTTTTCATTTTGGGCTCTTTTCTGCCGACCTGGCAACACCGCACATTCGCTTGGCTGACTAACTTCCTTGTGTTTCTTTCTTTCAAACACGCAAAGACAACTCTCACAAAAATTGAAACTGTGACAAAGATGGTACGAGCTCTAGCGATGGATGCAGGGGTGGGTGGGGTCAGGAGGCGAGGGCTTGCACCTGAGTTATGCTTGTTTTGCTGCGTTGTGGCCGCCTCTCGCCTGGACTCAACTGGACTGGTTCGAATCGAGATCTGCTGGTGGGTTTGCACCACTGTGTAATTACCGTCTCCATTGACAGTGTGTGTGTGTGTGTGTGTGTGTGTGTGTGTGCGTGTGCGTGTGTGTGCGTGTGTGCGTGTGTGCGTGTGTGTACGTGTGTGTGCGTGTGTGTGTTTGTCTATGTGTGAGAGGGTTTGTGTGTTTGTGTTTGTGTCTGTGAATGGTCAGTGCATGTTTGTGGACGTGGTGTGTGCGTGCTTGGTGTGTGTGCGTGCGTGCCTGTGTGTGCGTGCGTGCCTGTGTGTGCGTGTGTGCGTGTGTGTGCGTGGTGTGTGTGCGTGGTGTGTGTGCGTGTGTGTGCGTGTGTGTGACGTTCTGCTCCACTGAACCGCGATTGTTTTACGGTTTGAGCGACTTTGTTGACGGTTACGGTTTCTGCGTTGGCAAGCGTTCGAAGCGAAAAGTTTCGACGCACAAACAGTGTTTCTTTTGGCTCACCAACTTCATTTCTACAAAACCGGAACAAAAATCAGAAAAAAAACACAACAGAAGCTCTGACGTTGTTTTTGGTCCCGTTGATGGCTCGTGGTCCAGCGGATCAGGAGGGGGGGGGCTGTTGTAGACCGGCACCCGTTTCTTTTGTGTCCCCACCCCAGAAAATGGGTGTCGTTGTCCGAGGGCCCACACCTTGAGGGGATTTTCACGTTGGTGACGACGTCATGTGTTTTTGACGTCACGACAAACTTTTTGACATCAACGTCAACATAATTTCTTTTCATGTTGAGAGTGACATCAACTTCACGAACTGCAAATGTGCAGTTGACGTCAAAAACGTGCTGACGGCGTCAAAAGTGAAGTTGACGTCGAGAAAAATGACGCCGTCAGCGCCCAACGTGACAGACGCTTCAGGGTGAGGACCTGACCACCAACCTTGGAGTGTTGAGCGGTTTTCACATTGGTGCCGCCCAGAACCTTTGTCAAAAGGACATTTTTGACGTCAGCCCAAAAACCAACTGCGTGTCACCCATTTTGAAGGGTTTACACACAGACTGGGCGACGTCAGAATTTTTGACGCTGGCGTCAAAATTTTTACTCCGCGTCATCTGTGTGAAAACCCCAAATGTCAAAACCCAATTTGGTCCCTGTGCTGATGTTGTGTGTTTGTCCGTTTGACCTCGACAATTTCGAAGAAGATTCTTCAAACTGAAGTGCAAAGTTTAGACCCGTGGACTTTTTGTGGATACGTCTCTCACATCGAGGCACCATCGATTGGCACCTTTTCACTCAGCCACGCTTGAAGCAGAAAAACAACGACGCAGAAAACTGTGTGCTTATTTTGGCTGACCAACTTACCTGAGTGAAGGACAAACAAAATATGGGGAAGAAAATTTTCTGGCAAAAACAAAAACAGCTGACGGTGTTTTTTGGCTGTGAGGATGATGATCTGTGCTTCAGCGGATCCAGGACATTTCTTGGGGTTTCTTTTCAGATCCAAATAAATTTGGGGCTGGAGTCCGAAGGCACTGGTCCTGCCACTGCCACTCGGTATTTAGGGTTTTCACACAGGCTGGGCGGCGTCAGAATTTTTGATGCTCTCCATTGGGCGTCAAGTACATTTTCACATGATGCCCAATGGAGAGCGTAAAAACACTGTTCAGTCCGTTCCTTGTGTAGCGTCAAAATTTTGACGCCGCGTCATCTGTGTGAAAACCCAAATTGAGGTCAGGGGTCACCGAAGCCGTGAGGCTGGCACCGAATCTCCAACCGCAAAAAGACACATATGAAACACGAAAAAATTTGGAGGAGGGGGGCATATTTTTTGAGGGGAGCGTGTCTGTCAGTAGAGATGCTCTTTGGATCCGCCTGACATCTGCACAGGACGGATCACGTCAACTCCAGCGGATCCGCGAGAGGGCACCTGTGGGAATGGTGAGGAGGTAAACACCCTGGGGGCAAAACAGACGGAGCGTGTGCGATGGGTACGATGAATCTCAATCGGACAGGCACAGTATTCCGAGGGTACCTCCAACTTCACAAATTATAATGCAGAAATGAACAATTTTTGTGCGTGCGGCACCATTTGCATTTGGGTTTGCAGGCCAGGTCGTGGGTCCCCGGATCCGCCCCAGTCGCAGTCGGACGACAACGTCAGAAAAGTTCGCGCTGACGTTATTCTTGGCTGACCCACATGACCTCTGCTGCGACGTTCCGTCCAAAACAAGCGGCGATCAGGAAGAAAAGTTTCAGAAAAATAAAACATGAAACGGCGTGTTTGCGTTGGCAGGACGACGGTTGCTACGTGACGCGATGTGACGCTACGTGACGCCGCGCCTATAAAAGGCGCGACGGTGACGTCGAGCCACGCATCGTGCTCCACCGGTTGTGACAGCGACTCCCAAGACGCGTGAAGAGTTCGGTTGCCATAGCGACGATGAAGACGCTTCTGCTACTGGCGTTGGTACTCGTTGGGATCGGGGCATGTGAGTAGAGCTGCGTTTTTTTTGGCGTTTATTTCAGGAGACCTGCGTCGTGGGTCCAGCGTGTGACGTTCAGTGTGTGACGTTCAACGTTTGACGTTCTCTGTCTGAAGTTCAGTATCCAACGTTCAGCATCTAACGTTCAGCGTCTAACGTTCAGCGTCTAACGTTCAGCGTGAAATGTTCAAGGTTT
>JAAUXT010129534.1_pt1 | contig 35072 bp, 38 predicted proteins | sample 7278171 | NCBI WGS metagenome assembly JAAUXT01 (sample SAMN14350112, study PRJNA611818) | marine sediment metagenome | isolation source: surface marine sediment (1.8m) | place: French Polynesia: Moorea | collected 2018-08 | reverse complement strand
TCTTGATGCGATGACGCTCAGCATCAGAACTTGGACAGAAGTACGCCACTAAAAATTATCCTAGTCAAGGCACCCAAATTTGCAAGTTGCACGGCCCTCGCATAAAACCTCGCAGTATCTTGGATCTGAAACCACCTGAGAAGAGCTGAAGAGTTAAGAGAAAGAACAGGTGACAAAGAAAAGAAACAGGAACACAACAATGCCGACACATGCCGAAACGCCTGAATTGGCAAACGAAATCTGAATCGGAAAAAAAATATCATACACCATGCAACACTTGGCCTGACAGGAAATTAGCAGATTTTGCCAAATTCTGAAAATGGGCGGCGGGGGTTGAGGGTGTCTGTCTGCATGATTTTCCCAAGACGTGATTGCAATACACACACCGAATACATTTGTTCGGCGTGTACATGTGAAAACAAAAAGGAAGAAAGGTGCAATCATTCTGCAGAAGTTTCTCGGCAGAAGGTGTTTGCACGGCTCCGTATCTTGTGAGTACCTGTCATCCGCCCACGCTTCAGAAATAGAATTCCGCTGATGACTCTGTGTTTTAGCTCACAGGAAGCCTGTAATCGATCAGTGACGAAGGAAGGAAAGAATTTCCCTTTCTTTCCTCCCCAGAGGGACACATCTGACAGGCCAATTATTGGGACGGTGCGTGGTTGGGAGGAGCCCACTTTCGACGTCTTGACGCCAAAGGAAAACAGGTTGGGCACAAAAGCCACATGAATTGGAACTGTTCCAATCAAAACGGTAGTTTGGCTCGTTATTGAAGAAACGGACACAAGTAAAACGCGACCTGCTCCCTCCTCCAACTTGTCAAGTGTCAAAGACGCGAAAGAAAATAGTCGTATCACATTTTTGCCTGCTCGCAGCGCTTTGTTCAGGGTGAGGAGCACACAGATGTTTCATTATTTTTTCATCAGAGGTTCCCACTATCGGAGTCACTTGCCCAAAGGACCAAACCCACGAAACCAAACTTCTGTCACAGGGTGTGGTTGGGCAACTGCCAAAGCAGCAAACACGAAAGTGACAAGTGTGCGGCCAGGAGTTGGTCCAATCTGTGTGGTCTTCAGAAAGGACGAGGGTCCATGTTCTTTCAGCCTGCAGAGGGTGAAACAACATCGAGGTCCCGTTTTCCGTACAAAAAAAAAAAACAATTTCAAAAGGATGACAGTACTTGGGGAGTCATATCCTTTTTGTCCGCGGAACAATGATGCAGGCATGTGTGCCATACAAGAAGTGCTGGCCTTTCCTGAAAAGGATGAACTAAGCAGGGTCTTGTCCTCATTGGTTCTCGAAGCTCGCAGAAGACCAAAGGGTGGAACCTGTTTCAGAATGAAAACTGTAGGACCTTGGCTCCTCTGTACGAGGCTCGTTCCCAAAGTTTCTCGTGCAGGGTATTCAGAGGATTTTCAACCGCAAAATTGTATCACTGCAGTTTGTCACGAAACAAAATAAACAAAGAATTTCTCACAGTGACACAAAGTCCGCATGTCATGTCCACTCAAACTGATCAAGTATTCAGAATGCATGACCTTCAAAAGTACTCTGAAGTCAGTCACTGTGCACATCCCATTTCTTGTGAAATCTTTCGTGCAGAAGTCAGGGTGAATCTTCAAGGTCAACCTGTATCAAAATAGGTAATGTATCCGCACACTTCTTTACGAACAAATTTCTTGAAAGTTCATCTTCAACCCAAAGCAACGGTTCAAATGGAAGAACACAACACACAAGCTGCTGGTGTGAAAAATATTTTGAGAGTGTTGAGATTTTGTTTCGTGCAATGCATGCAGTGAGGTCATTTTGATGGCAACTTGATCAAAAATTTGGCCGATAAACAATGTTTTGTGTCAGATTTGGATTGGCTCGGTCAAATGCTTCGGTGACTGGTCACTCAATGAGCTGAAGTTGTGAACAAACCGAGCTCTTGATTTTTATGGGCATGAGTGTCGCCAGAAATTTCCATTTTTGCATTGGACTGTTTTGCTGTCCAGAAACGGGACGACTGTGGGCATTTCTAAAGTACTCGTGCACCCTGGGGAAAGAAACAATGTTTTGTTCGACCCCAAATGTTTTGTTTATCATATGCAATGAATGTTCGGAACGAAATTAAAAGAAATGCAAACGCAAACCAGTTTAAAAGAGAAATGACTTGCAACGTGTTTATTTCAACAATGAACATATATGTCTGTAGTGAGTACAACGGATTGCATCGACGAGAACAAAACCCACGAAAGAACACAATGTGCACCACCCCTGCATATTTAGTGCCAACAGTCTGAAATGATCAACACTTGTTCCCGAAGGAACCAAGCAGAATTTCCAACAGCGAACGTGACCGGCAGGGCAAAAGAAATGTACGCTGCGTGCAGGGAGACCACACACAAACTTCTGTGTTCTGCTGTTTGTGGAAAGTTCTCGACAGCGAAGCTGGCGTTTCAACTGAACTGCATGGTGCGATGCTTTGGTCGCTGTCGGTCGCAGTGAATTTGACAACAAAGTGCTCGCGTACACACACAAAATTTCTGCTCGCCCTGCTTGGCGACACTTTGAAATACACTTTGAGAATCGTGAAGACAAATCTCTTCTTGTTCCTGAGATTCACAGCTCACTCGAAGCAGCATTGAAATTCAAGCGCTTTTGAAGTTCATAACAATTCTGGAATCAAAGCTTCAGGTTGGAGCGTGCGGGCAACGAATGTTTGAGCGAGCAGCGATGTGAATGGCACGCGTGTACTGTGAACTTCCTTTTGGCGTCGTGCAACCAGTTGGGGTTCTGGTCTTCCCCATGTCTGCCTTGGCATACATCGTAGAGGTACGAGGATGCCACCAAAAAATTGCATGCACAAAGACGACACCATTCTTCGAACAAAATGCATTGTGTTGCAGGGCTGATCGATCTACTTTCGACAAAACACTGCAGTCCCAAACCCAAATCTTTGACCCAGAAAGTTTTTCACGCAGAAGTCGGTACATCCTCGCGAATCTTGATTTCGTATTTCCATTTCCCCGGCGACCAGAAAGAATTGTCACCTCTGGCACAAAGTGCAAGCATAAAATGGCCCGGGACGAAGGTTTGATTGTCCCTCAGATGACGCTTTCCCGAAGAAGGAACTTGGCTGAACATGTGAAGCAGTGCAAGAAAGCACAACAGTGTCTCTACGGGTTTGGATGCACGCACGACGATTTCGTGTGCATGGGTTCTTTTTTGTGCCCGGCATCTGCCTTTTGTTTCCGCAAGAAATCTGAAGGCAAAGCTCCCACAAGCATGTGCACGTGGATCGTAGAGTTCTGTCTGCATCTCTCCCAGGCGCAAACTCCGCTGAATGGTGTTTTTCTTGAAGTCCAGTTTGATGTGTACCTGCAAACAAAGTTAGCAGGACTGAGCTCAAAGCAGCACCTTGAACAAAAGACCTGAAATCTCACAGGAAAAAAAACAAAACAGCCACAAACACGTTTGACCAAGCACTTATTTGCAGCAAAGACCCGCTCGGCCTCGGGACAGACACAGTGGGGAGCTTTAGCACGTAAATCTTTACGTGCGGTGCCCCAATTGCCAGATCACAGAATGTGCACCAATGTGCACCTGAGAGCCAATGGCAAGTGACCAAATGGAATCTGTGTCACCGATCTGGCAATTGGGGCACGTCGGAAACAGAGGACGTATTAGTTAAACCTCCGTAGTATTTTTGTTGAAACACGGTGGAGAAACAGCATTGAGTGTAGTCTGTGGAGTGATTGCATATGCTTGTTTTGTATTGTTTTTTTCAAAAAAAAAAAAAGAATTTCATGGCACTCACCTTGCACATTTCGGCACTAATTCAGCTGTGTGTACGGCTATCGTCGCTTGAACCAGCCGTAAATTTCGTCGATGGTGGGCCTCTTTAACCTCGATGATGATGAGAACCCGCCTCTCAGAAGCATCTGAATAAATGAGGCTGCAACAAGACAAGTAGTTCTCGTGTCATTGAATGAGACAAAACACCCAGAAGGATCATCTTCTCGATTCAAGGAAATGCGATGGCTGAAAGTACGAGCAAATAGTGATTGACTCTTTCCTCAGGGACAACATTTTCAGTTGGTCTGTTCCCCGTGGGCGTGAGGCCAAAACAGAGGCGGAAAAGTGGCTTTAGTGGGAGGCTGAGCAGCGAGCTTCAAGAGAATCCGTACGCTTTCCGCTTTCTCTGTTCTTCGTGTGAAAATTGCTTTCTACCAAAGGAAGATTGTTTGAAGCTGACACAAGTGCAGTTTTCAGAGCAAGAATACGTAAACAAGAGCAAAATAGCGAAAGAATCAGGGTTCAGCTCACGAGTTTCAAAGTCACAACAGCCGAGCGTATGCCGAGGAAACCGAGCAACCTTCTCGACGAACCAAACCGCAATGTAATGAATGCAATGGATTGTGAAGTGCTGAAACTTTGTCTTTTTGTTACTGGGTGCACGTGAAAGACATGTATGACAAAAATGGCATTCGCTGGTGGGTCCCATTGACCTGAGTACTTTGGGGGAACCCCAAGCCTGACAAGGACCCTTTATTCCCAGGGTGTGTCACTGGCCCTGGAGCTGCACTGTGAAGTCAGTGTACCTGTGAGTTTTGACGCTTTGGTAACCAGTGGAATCAAGAGCAGCTGAGGGATGAGCGTGGTGTGGGACCAGCTCCACCCAACCTCATCAAGTCAAGCACAAATGCATTGGTCAAATATAGAAGGACTACTGCCTTGGGCATGCAGTACAAACAATGAGTAAATGTCTAGGTATACTATAGAGTGGGGATACACTTACTGCAGGTGGAACAGGGTTTGTTGAGCGCTGCCAGAGCACAACACATTGGGCCTTGCCTAAGTAAGGAAATGATTTTTATGTGTGGTTTCGCTCATGCCATCCATGTCCCTTATTCCATGTATTCTGATGCACATCCAGAGCCTGGCCCTCGAAGTGCACTCTTTCAGTCAGTCCCTGGTTCCTGGTCACAGCACCCACAATTTGGAATGCAGACTCATGACACAAAAGCCTCGCAGTGATTCCACTGTCATGCGGCAAATAGCAGCTAATTTTTTATTGTTTTTTTACTTCTTCCAATGTCATGACAATTGAAAAAAGAACACACTTTGGCTTGCATGTGCCCATTTGACGTCATTTCCGTTGTCTGGTTTCTTGCATGCACGTGTCCGTCCCAAACCCATGGACTAGATTGCCACCACCTTTGCCAGCACAATCAGACAGTTCCAACTGAATGTCCGTTGTTGCAACAATTCCAACTAATTTCGGCACGATCGCATTCTTCTTGTCTGTAATTTACTTGGAACCGTGATCCTTTTTTTGGTTTGTTGTATTTTAAAGTCCAACCCAAGAAGCGGATTGAATTTGTTAACAAGATGCTGAGAGCAGAGGCAGTCAGGCATTGTTGTTCTCCTGATAGGGTCAGCCAGGTCTTCCCGAGACATTCTATAGAAGCTGCCTAATGGACGGAAACTTGTGTGATTAACTTGGCGCACGCAAACAAGCGTTGACAGGTACGAAGCAATACCTTCACGAAAACTGGTCTTGGATACCAAAAAAGAACACCCCAATTCTTTTTCTCAAAAGTCTCAAAAGCCTGTTCAAAATTTTTACGAGGGGGATTTCATAAGTAACCGTTTATGCCTCGTATCTTCCGAATGGATGATTCTTTCTGCACCAAAAATATCCATTTTTGCAAACCAAGTTGAAATCTACCAATAGAGAACTAAGAAAGCAGGGCAAATTTTGATCCAAAGTTGGTTAAGATTTGCCTTGTGTTCTGTCCCTTCAGGTGTGAACCAGATCTCAAATTGCATGTACAGTTCTGTACCGATATTCGCAATGTATGTTGCATTACTGTCTGGCTGTCACATGCCTGTGACAGAGTCCAAGTACAGTGTGGTGGTCCAATAACCAACACTGAGACTTTTGTGCTAAGCTGTGAGTTCAACCAGAGGAGATCATACTCTGTGCTATGAGTACTTACTCAGACCCACAGCTGTTTCCTTACATCTGGGCCTTTATGCTTTACAATCAGCTTTCTTTTGTGGGCGGATTATACATATTCATATGTATTACTCAGATGCTATTACAGTCATGCCCTTCTGTAACATTTGTTTACCATTACATCAGTGCACGTCTCATGCATCTCACACTTCCTGTCGCCACAGTCCTTGCACTTGTGACTGTTGATTGTCAATGGCAAAGGACTGGATTGCAGAGAGTGCACAGTCATTAAGGACAGTCAATAGCTCAAAATCTTCCAACTTTGAAGGTGAAATTATTTGAGAAGGAATATTCCCAGGATTGCCAAAATGTGCCAAACCATTGTGAAAAGCAAAGGATTGTTTCTATGGAAGCATCCATTCGGAAGATACGAAGCATAAACGGTTAATTATGAAATTCCCCTCGTACACTCCCACCATGCAAGATTTGCAATCAACGTTTTGGACTCCACACGCAAAGTCCAGATAAACTCAAACAACAAGTGAAACCTCACACAGACAAACGCCTGGGGATTCTTTTCGAAAGTCCTTGCTTGACCTCTGGCGGATTCATGGGCACTGGTCCGACCCTTGAAACAAGTCCATTGTTTTTTTCGTCACAGACACGATTCATTCACGTGTTTCAGTTGAAATTTGCCTCCTAGGCCCATTTGACCTCGACATGTTCGTGCGGCGGTCGCATGCCGAGACCTCCCCTGCTCATTGATGCAGAGTTGGCACACAAAAAGTCCAAAAGACCGAAATCTTGAGAGAAGGTTGTGTCAGTTCTTCGAGCTATAGGATCTCTGAACTCAGATCGCGGGTTCAGGAAGTGCATACGCACCATTCACCTTGTTTGTGAGAACCATTTTTATTGCACTGTTTACGCTTTGCAGAGATCAAAGTTGACCGCATTTGCGTTCTTACGCAGTAAGATCAGATTTTCTGCACCAGAAGCTCATCGCAGAACCGCTCGAGATCCAGGTCACTTCCGCGGAGGAAGTGGAACACAGCACCCCGGGTGTGATCGCAGTGTTTTGTCGTGTGTTCTGTTCCAATTCCCTTCGTTTGAGCTCGTTTTTGCTGTCTGATTTTGCTAATTCGTGACATGTGGCGAGAGTTTGTCAAACTCCTTCTCAAGTTCCGTTTCTGCAGACATGCAGTGTCACTCCCCTGAGGCGCACATGGACAACTCAAAATGACCCAAGCCAACACTCATGAGAGAATCATTTCTCTCGCTGCACGATGCACACACACCTCCTCGGCTGACCTTCTGCAGAAAACCACGGACCAGCCTATCATCAACCTGCCTACAAACCTCACCTGCCAGCCCTCAATCACACGTCAGTTCTTTTGATCAACATCGACAATTTTGTGACTTGTCGGGTGTGCTCTACGCGTGGACTTCTTCTGCGAAGGAGGATCACGAATTCGAGCGAATTGAAGTTTTCATACCACATATTGGGTTTCGGCTGCAGATGGAGCTGGTGCAGCAATGCGGAATGCCTTGTGTTGAGCTTGACTGGTGTTCCGCTTGTGATCTTTTGTGGTGTCACTTGCGATTTTGCGGAAGGCCCTGGCCCTCTTGCATATCCTCACTCGCGCGGATGAGGATGTATCACCGCGAGTGTTGATACTGTTGATGTTGAAGAGAGCAAGGCCATTGTCTTTTCCTCAGCTGCACTGTTCACATTGCGCAGGAAGTCTTCCACACCCAACAATCGAACAGGAAGTCAATTTGCTCAAGCAAGAAAAAAAGAACAAGAAAACAACAACGACAACAAACAAACAAAACAACAATACGAGTACAACGGGGCCGTGACACACGTCCCTTCGTGATGAAAGAATCGTGAGTTTTTATCCATTCTGTTGAACTGCCGTGGGTTCAGACTCTCCTTCTTGACTCGTAGAATGAACTGCATGACAGCAAAGAGATTCTTCAGGAAAGGTCCGTTCTTTTTGGCAATTTGTGATTCGACTCTTTTGCAGAAGATCAAATACGAGTGGGAAAGTGGTTGAGGATGATGAGTTCAGGGTGTGCGTCAAACAGACAACAAGAGGTCCTGATCAAGAAGAGATGCCACAGGGTACAATCCCCTCCACACCCGTCGCAAGAGTGTTGCAAAGGATTTTGCGTGAGACCACGCATGGCAAGCTGCGAAAAATTGACCTCGTGTGGAGTCAGTGGTTGTCAGCATGTTCCTGAAAGTGTCAATAATCCCTGGAACGATGGCTCTGGCATCGAGATTTTGAGGGTTTACAAAACATGTGTGGGTTTGTTTCCAGCAGACAAAAAAATTCAACAACAACCCTGTGTACAAGCATGAATGCTGTTTTGAAAGTTTTGGGTGACTTGACTGGGCAGGTGGGTTTTGCTGGAAAGTCACAAATAATCACATCTCGGTGTCCATCACAGGGCACAAAACGTGATGTGGGAAGAGCATAAAAAGGCCCTTGGACACTGTTGTTTCAGACGACATCAAGCTGGTCAAAAGTAAGATCTGTTCCATTGCGTGATACGCTGGTAATTTATTGATGTGGAGCTGTCGTGACAACGGAGGCAATTTCAGATGCCAACGCTCTTGCCACCCACACAGACATGCAAGTCTTTCCCCAATCAAAATCTGCTCCCAATATGCTGATTCTTCATGGTCCAGCTGCGAGGGTCGGTGATCCTCGGGACTTTTGACAGACAACGGAACTTGACTTGCGGAACCCAATTGGCTGCAAAACAGGAACCGCATGTTTGGCGGCTTTCCGTTCGACAACCCAAACGGTCTATTTCTCTGCTTGAAGAGCGCACCATAACAAGAGCGCTCCTTCAGTTCTACAACTCTGTGATCACAAAACTGGTTGTTTCTGCTCAGATCGTAGTAGAAATGGATTCTCACCTTGCAAAAGGGTTCCTGTTCAATCACACAACTCCTTTCTCAACCAAAGGTCTCGAAAAGTCGTTGTGCGATTTCACAGGAACCATTTTTGTACAGTGTGAGAACCTTGTTTTTTGTGTCTCTTTCAAACCAGCCTACTTCTCTTCTTATTTGAATGGCGACATGGGAATTACAAGTGCTTGGTTTGCTGAAGCCAGGTCTGACGTTTCAATGCACAAACCTTCTTATCTTTGTCCTTTTGGGTCTGTTCTACCTCCCTTGTTTGTAAACACAAACTCAAGAGTTCCGGATTCAATCCACCAGTAGTGGTCATTTCCCAACAAATTGATTGTCCAGCCTCGCAGTCACGGTGCAGTGTCGATTCTTTCCGACACCAGTTCCCTATCCCGACGAAGACTGATTCCTTTTTGAGAAAGACGAAGACTGCACGGACTTGCGACAAAACAACCTTTGTTGTGCTGCGTTTGTCAAACATCTGCCCATTTCTTATGACCAACGAAGCAAGCACAGAAAGTTGTGGTGGAAAGTCAGGAACATTACACTGGGAATTTTTTGACTGGTTGAAATCCAAGAAAGGACTCCTGCGAGACTTCTACACGAGGCAGCCGGATACTTACTGCTGGGATCTTCCTTCTCTATACGATTCCCTGAAGGGAAGCATGAGCACTGGTCGCAGTTGCAGTAATATTCTTGATTGCGGCACGTGAAGCACCCGGCGCGCCCGGCCCCGCGGGACTTGCCGGCGCAGCCGGAACAGCAGCAGTGGTAGAGTCGCCGAGACCCGTCCGCACTCGGGGCCCACGAATCCACGACCTGCCCCACCATCCACACCATCACGATCAGCAGCAAACACGAAGAACTCTGCCTCGTCATTGTGTGTCTTTCAGTCGATGACACAGTGTTGCCTTTTTTCCAACAAAACTTTTTCAGACAAATCCAAAAAATTCTGACAGTGTCAGGATGAACAATTGATTATGTGCAGGTCACAACACAACTTCGTCTCTGAGAGATTTTAAGTTTTCCTGTTTAACTTTCATATCGAAGACGAAACAAAAGTGTGCGAGAATAAACCGTGAAGCAACAAATCGTGAATTCTCCGATTCTCCAAGTTTGTTTGTTTTTTTTTCAATCAGACATGCCCATCTGTGAGTGTTTGCGTGATTTGAATCTGAAGCAATTCGGGGCGCTTCTTCAGTGATAACCTGCGCAACAAGTGTGAGCTGCTGCCACACAGCTTTACTTCTCACCTGACGAAACTAGTCTGGACCAGTCGTTCGGAACAATTTTCCGTGCGTTCATTTGCAAGGAGGGACGCTGGGGAAATGTGGGATGGATTCAAGAAACTGAGAGAGAAATACAGTTTTGGTCAGACCGTCGGGAAGAAGACTCAAGTTCCGTGTTGACCATGAAACGTTCGTACTCGTACGATGTGATGAGAGCGGCATGTCATCTCAAGCACCTGATGTAGCATCTGACCGTGGACCGTGGATGGTGAAAGGAAGAGGAGTGCTAATTTTATTTGTACGAGTTCAGGGCCAAACAAGAAGCGATTCCTAGCAAGCAAAATAACCCACTTCGACACAGATCTACATTCTCCAATGGAAACAAAGTGAAATAGAAAAAAATAATGCTTTCCCAACTTGATTCCTTTCTTGGTTTGCTGTGTGTGCCAGAGCACCAATTTCTCAGGACAGACTCTGGAAGGTTGAAGTTCACACCTTCTCTTTTGCACACGTCTATTTGCCAGTCATTGCCTTCAACCACAATTGTCAAGATTCCTCATCAAAAAATCATAGACATCGATCGCACGAAAATAGAAAGCATTTCTTCAACTATCCTCCCACGCTTAGAAACCAAGTATTTTTGTCGCGCTCTTTGAATCCCGCCGACGCCTGAGAAGCAGACGTGGAAACGGGCATCACACCAGGGTGGGCGGACGCAATTTACCCCACACAGTTCCATTTCTTCAAGTACGGAGGAACACAGAGCGGGATTCTTTTGTCATCCTCCACCCGCTTGAATGCTGCATTGGTCGTCAGGCAACCGTTTTGTTGTTGTTGTTGTTGTTGCTGTTGTTGTTGTTGTTGGTGTGGTGGTGATCGTGGTGGTCGTGGCGGTGGCGGCGGCGGTGGTGGTGGTGGTGGTCGTGGTGTGTGTGGCCAAAATATGTGTGAGTGAGGCTCACGTGCGTGCACACGTGAAATTTATTGCCCTGTTGCAGTGAAGTCTTGAAAGTGGGATGACGGTACATATTGTTTCTACCAGAATTGTGCCGAATTGTGGGCAAACTTTCCTCCCCTTTGGTTCACAGATTCGTCAAAAAGGGTTCGAACCTTTGTTGTTGAGAATCACATGGAAGCAAGCCATTTTTCCACAATAGGGTGTGTGCATGCTGCTCTGAAACGTCGGAGAATCAGATCCAGAGGACTGTGTCCGTCTTCCTTTTCTGCCCTGAGTGCTTGCCCATTCATGTCAACTGCTGAAAGCACAAGCCCACAAATTCCAAAGTCTCATCCTGTGACAATTCTGTGCTTCCCCTTTGCCTGGCACTGTAAACAAATCTACGAGTCCAATCTACGAGGCAAGAAAGCCTGCCACACACCTTGGTTCCAACCTGTTCCAGTCGGTGTTCTGTTGGATGGCACTGTTCTCTGCAGCCATGTGGTACCCTGTGCACTTGTGAAAAGCTGCCAGATCTTACGCTTTTATAGTACGAGGACCGTCTCAAAATAGACCGATTGGAGGACCGTACATCTTTGTGTTTGGTCAAAAACAAAAACTTCATGTACCACATAAATGTGTTTGGTGCAGCTCATCAATTCTACAATTCAGGGACCTTATAACCACAGCAAAATGACCTCTTTTAACCCTTTAATAATTGGGGTTATCTGTCTGTCTGCTATCAGAGGTCAATTGTTCCTGTTATCATGTATTTTCTTGGTATTGTAAAGGGGTTATGCTGCTCTTTTCTCTCAGGTTTTCACATTATGTCTTTACTTGTCACTATGGTATAAGATAGACTGTACTGTGATGTATTCATGAGTACACAGTTGTACTTCTAAGTACAAAAAAATTAAATTTTTAGCTTGGATAGCAGGTACTACTGGGTAGGGCAAGATGTACTTGTGATGTTCTTGTGAGTACACAAACAATTGTACTTGTGAGCACATTTTACGGTCCTTTGATCAGTCTATTTTGAGACAGTCTACGTATGTTGGCTTACTTTGTCTGACACGATGCAATCTGTGTTGTGCAGTCTGTACGAGTATTCTTTTCTGGCACTGTGAACAGTTTGGCCCCGAAAACAAGCTTTCTAACTTTTGGGACATTTTGCTCCTCCGGCACGACCGTCCGTTGTTTCACAAAAAACACACATTGTGGTTGCTTTTGGTCAGCCCCGAAGAATTCATTTCTCTTTTTTCAATGTTTAACCTCAGCTTGAAGAATTAGTTCGTGTACGAGTTAGATCTATGTGTTGGAAGTAAACACTGGTTGACGTCGAAAGACAAGCCGTGTGGATTCAGCCCCCCTATCATCCCAAACGTTTTGCCCCTGCCAGGAGCCAGCCGAGATCCTCGATTGTGTCTGTTTCAATCCTGTTGTTGGTCAAACTTGTTGTTGAAAAAAAAAGAGAGTTCAATTCCACTTTGCGACAGACAACCAATCGCCTGTGAGCCGCAGCGTGTTGTCGCAACAAGGATTTGGGCTGTTGTGGTCACGAACCTTGCGCACATGCAAGAAAGAAACAAAATGTGAGTGATTTCTTGTTTCGACTCTCAGTTGGTACAAATTTGAAACCACAAATTTTGAGGGGACAGTGACGTGGTGGTGTTTGCGTGGTTGTGTTAAATTTAAGTGAAGGCTTGATGGAACATGTCTGAAAGCTCCTTTTCGTGCATGCTGATAATTTGCCAGTTTGGATTACAGTAGCAATCACTTCGTTTCGACTTCGTCGTGGTCGTTGTGACAAAACTCCAATACTGGAGTTTTACTGAAGTGAAAATGGTCCGCTGGGTCCCACGGAGTCGCTGGCTGTTGTGCGGCTCACGCAGTCAGATGGATTAATGCGAGCGTCCGGTCAGCAGCGCTGTTTTCTCATCAAACAGTCGCGTGTTGATGCACAAGCCATTCACAGAATGAGTAGCAGAGCAATACAGGTGCACGATCTGTCTTGTGGCCGACAGCATTCGTGAATGGAGAGCTTGTTTATTGGGTGCTCAACGATGAATCCATACACTGAATGACATCTGTTTCTCTTTGGTCCTCCAGGCGAAAAAGTACAGGAGAGAACAATGAGGTCTGACAACACTGCTCCGGCTTCATGGACAAAGCCAATAATTGCAAATATTAGCATTGCGTGCCAACATGCCAAATCTTTGCCCCATGCGAATGAGGAACAAACAGGTTCGTGTTGCCGGGCAGCTTCATTCGATGACTTTGTTTCCACGTGAAGCAAAGGTTGCCTCAGTCCTTCAGATGGTAATTAACTGCTGTCATAATTAGATGCAGTCTCAGGTTCGATTGCTCAGAGGGATATCAGAACTAACACCCCTGAGTCTTTCCTCAGCGTGCCGGCGTCCGCCTACAGGATTTGGTCGCGTCGTTTTGGTGACAAAATGAGAAAGACACCGTGGTGCAAAATCACGCGCTGGAGACCGACCTCACGAGACCTACTCCAGGTCAACACCTGGGAGTTCTCCACGAGCACTAGAGGACAATCTCAAACTCATTTCCTGATTACTGAACAAGTGGATCATCAATTCCTGCAAGTGGGATTTTGTGCGTTCTCTTCTTGAGCCAAGTTGATCTCAAATTGAGCCGTTCCATAGTTGCAGGTTCCAGCGCCACAGTTGCCATAGCTGCCAAGCGAAAAGTATTGAATGCCCAAAGAACTCAGAGGAAGGCTTTTGGTGGTGTGTGACCAACTCGAGTGTCATTGAGATATCGTGTGAAAGCTCAATAGCGGAAGAAGTCTGCCGCACACAGGTTATGTTCCAGGCTCCAGCTTCCGTGAAAATCACAAGCGCAAGCAAACTATCAGAGTTCACTTTCATCCCTCTGTGCTTGGGCGGCAGATAGAGCAAGTGACAGGCGCGCACACTCTGCATGGGAGCTTGTCGTGACCCAATGACTGCAAAGCACAGTGCCATGGCAGCAGGTAACAGTGGAAAGCTTTTCCTGGGATTTCTCGTTCCATTACCAAAAATAAAATACGTGGATGTGTGCCGTTGAAGTGAGTCAATGAGGGTTCTATCAAGTGTCCTGCTTTCAGAATGAATTCCTTTGCCTTCCTGGCAAAAACAGCTTGAGCTGTGGCTTTTTGAATGCGTGTCAATGAATACGTATTTGTGTACTTACTACTTGGGTCTTCTTCCACTTTGTGTTCTCTGACTGGTGGAAAACACGAGCAGTTGTCACAATTGCAGAAGAATTCTCGGTTCCTGCAGGAGAAGCAGCCTCTCGTTCTTCCCCAAGACTGGCGGTTCGGACATTGTGGGCAGCAGCATTGATACCACGCTCTCGAGTTGTCACCCTCCACTGTCCATCCCAGCACAAAGTTGGAAGCCACGTAAATTCCGATGATCAAACATCCTGCTTGAAGTTTGTTCATTTTTTAGCAGCGTCGGACTCCAGTTTCAGCTGGAAACAAGAGAAAGAAAACTTGATAGCACAATTAGTGTCACAAAAGCTGTCTCAGAAGTTTGTCCACATGACAGTGACATGTCTCAGACAACCACAGCGGCGCTGAAAGTTTCCGGCAAGTTATGTTAACAAATGGACAAACATGTACCTGCAAGCGGTGCTGTGCCTTTCGTGCCGTTTACCGATTGATGACGTGACACAAGCCAAAAAGAGTTGCTCCCACATCTTCCGCTGGGCTACTTTATCAGGCCCTTCCCAACCGCAAATATCCCTGTCGTCAGGCAAGTTTATCCGTAATTTGTTTCCCACCCACGTGGAAGAGAATTGAGTGAAGACCTATTGATTGTACTCACCTCAACTTCGGATCACCAGCACGATCACTTTCAGCACTGTTTAGAGGAGCGGGTTTGGGAGGACTCAGAAGAAGTTGAGATGGGCAAAGGTTTCGCATTGTGTTAAATGGTTCAATTGGAGAGTGGGAAGCAACAGCTTCACAGTGAACAGCGATGCGGATGTGCGACCAACACGTCAGCACAGAGGTTTATCACACACGTCTGATCCAGATCACCTTCGACTCCATCGAATATCCGGTGCCTAAAAGTACCCTTGCATGGATTGTGCCATTTCGTCCACTGCAGCTTCTGTGCGCCCTGGAACTTGTCTTTCTTTGACGAGTAAACGAGCCGTCCTTTACTGTCCATTTTCCCGCAAATTCTTTGTTAGGTTCAAAGTGAGAAAACGAATACAACAAGAGTCACCAAATATTTATATATCATTTTCGTCACAAGAGATGCAAAATCATGTGAGGCTTGGGGAAAATGAAGATGTACGCAAACAGCAACACCAGAAGGTAAACAAGGAAAAATATCCTGTCCAACACAACGCCGAATATCTTCCATTTGTTTCTATTAGCCTCAGGATTCCTCAATTTGTATTTCTCGCTGCGAATAGGAGAATAAAAGTAAGGCTTGTCTGTTGCCGGTGATAGTTGTTTGTCTGCTAATGGAGTGATGTCCGTCACAATGTTCTCCTTTTTTCCAGTCGTGTCTTTGACTTCCTCTGGACACAGGAATTTGCCTATGACGTTCACAGCAATCTGAAAATACATCAGAGTGAGATCTGCAAGTACGGTTGAACTGCGAGCGTTCAACCACACACGAGGCTGAATGACCCATTCGTACATGAGTACGAAGCTTTCTTGCGAAAGACGACGAAATGGGGTTTGATTGAAAAAGGGAGAAGGCCATGGTTTCGTAGGGCGACAACCTCCAGCTGTCTGAGAGACTGAGCAGACCGGAAATAATCGGAGAGTTTGGGCAAGACCAACATCGTGAAGCCCTGGTCTTTCTCCTGTGGACACGCGCTACACGCTTGATACTCGAAAACCGGACGACCGAGCATTGAGCCCATTCTACTCCAGTGGCCAACAATGAAGCTGAAAATGGTGAGGATTTGATAAGTGTCGTTGACACACGTTCTTGATACAAGAACAACCCGCATCATGCAGCTTTCATGCAGTGTCAAAATGCAAATGAGTAGCTTTTTTCTTTCTTGTTTCAGACCTTTTTGGAAATGAACGATCTGCAAAAACTAAGCACACACTCCAAGGATAAGATCACACAAAAGGTCTCTCTTCGATTACACGTATAGATTTTGGATGAAAGAGAAGCTGTGCCGTGTTGGGGACTCGGACCGATGTCGTGGTTCTTCGTTTGTCCTGAGTTGCGGGTCCGAATCCGAAACAACGGAGGTAACTTTGGACATTCGATCCTCAGCTTTGTTGGTGTTTGTTAACGCACGCCTCCTCACACAGACAAAAAAAGGTAGCATTCTCAGTAAAACCTGGTAAATCTACAATGTGGGTGTACGTACAAATACGAGACAAACGCCCAAGAAATGGGTCCACCGCCGATTCAAAAAAGTACCGCAGAAGTCCGGTGTGTGGTTGTTCTCTGGTCCTGAAGTTTTAGGACCACACAACGACGTCGGAAAAATAGTAAGGTCGTTGTCTGGTCCTGAGACACCGGATCAGATCAGCAGAATCGAGACGATGTTCTTGTTTTTGTTATTTCCTATTTTGTGGCACCGTACAGGCTGTGGTGGATCAGTGACAGAAACATTGTCACCTACCCTTTCGAGGAGTTTCGGCATCGGTCTTGTGCTTTGCGTGATATTGATGACAAAAATTGAGAAGATAATTCCTGACGTCACCAAACAGATCACGACACCAAAGAAATCACCTGGAAGTGATTCATCATTTCATAAGTCGATCAGAATACAAGGAAAGTAGCGTCTTTGAAACAAACACACACAAATGTGGCGTATCACGAGAACCTATTTTGGCCGAAGTAGTTGGAGGACTGGTGCTGAAGATCAGAATCAGAAGAAGGAAAAAGCTCGAGAAGAGACTCATACCTGTGAAAAGGAAACAGTGTGAATGAGGTTATTTGCAGTCCGTGCGCTCTTGGGATTTGAATCCTTTTTATGGACGGAACCACAGTCTGCGATTCTGCTTTGGTGCTTGGTAGATCTATTTGCGGAATGTCACTCTTGTGCGGAAATGATTGCGAAAATGGCCCCTTTGCTCCTCGAATGTGGAGACCTATTCAAACCTTCATCAAAAGATTGGGTAGCAGAAAAGGAAACATGCAGAACATCAGAACATGCACGAGGCTGACAGCTTGAGAACAGACGTCATTCCTCCATTGCTTCAAATTTATTCCGTGAACAGGAAATTATGAAAACTGAACTTGTTAATTAAGCAGTTAATTGCGAATGGTGCGAGATTCTGTGACATTTCATTAGATTTTGCTCAACATCTGACAACATGGAATAATAATAAATTTACAGCAGTGATGCCAAATGGTGGGTTTGTCCATTTTTTGAGCAGTCCCCACCTTACACGCTGATCATTGAGGGTCTCATGTGCACTTTTGTCGAGTTCTGTGCGACTTGATTTCGCTGTTGATTCCAAAAAGCTTGTGTCTCTTTTTTCTCTATTTTCGTGAGGTTCCCTCTGTTGTTTGGTTCACGTGACTTGTAACCATCAGTGCAGTCTCGAACCAAAAAGCCACGACTGCGCTCAAATCTGCCCAAGAAGGAAATTACACTTGAGGGTAAATGAGAAGCATCGAGATGCATTTGTGTCATCGGCTTTGGTCACACGAACGAATAGTCCTCGTGCCAATTATTTCAGAGAATAAAGCCAAATTCCAAGTGTTTTGCAAAGCAGCAAGTTTGCAAAGAAAAAGTTTTTTCCCACAGGCCTCTTTCTTTTGCAACTTTCCTTGGCATGACTGAACTAAATCTGCCAATTTCTTTTGCAACTTTATTTGACAGTGTGTTCAGGCCTCAACTCACTACATGAAGATTGCGGTGGTGCCCGAAAACCCAGGTTCCTGAGCAAAGGTCATGCTGAGGGTCATGTCGCCACACCCATTGAAGAAAAGGTCTTCCATTGCCACATTGTGCTCTCTCACTTTGGGTAACCTTAGTGCATGTATTCCTCTCAACCCCAAGGTGTAGAAAAGTCTGCCAGGAGAGGGAGTGTGGATCAGGACCATTCCCCCTCAGGGCACAGCAAACCCAGTGCTCCATTCACTACAACATGGTGAGGCAAGCCCATAATAGAAAACGAACTGACAAATTGGAAAGTTGTGTTCATAGCAAGATGCTTTGGCTGATTCTTTGTGGTGATATCACAAACACACTGGTTGGTATCTCAGGAGAGACTGTCCCCGAGGGTGGGAACCTCCGTATTTATTGACCTCTTTCCAATCATGCCATCTGGTGAGTGATGGTCTTTACAGCTGGTGTGTCACACCACACTCCTCCCCCACCAGGGGGCAGAGGGGCTCAACTACAATTTCTACAATTTTTAATATTCTGAATATTTTCATAACAATTATTTAGATAGAAAATAGATACATAATAGTACAATATCACTGTTCTGCTGAGTTTTCCCAGCATCCCTCCCCCCATGGGGTGGTCATGTGACCCCTTAAGGTTTTCCTCTTTGAAAATATGGTGGCTAATGCTCAGAATATCACCTCAGAAGAAATAGAATTATTAGGATTTCTCTGTCAAAATATTATTTGTAAGCTGGAAGAAGAATCTGCATGTCAAGGACTCATCAAAACTCACCCGTGTGTTGTACAGGCAGTGGTGAGACACTTCAATTTAGGCCCCTTACCACACCAAGTGTTCGACAGGCTTGTGTTGTGCATCGCGCATTCATACTGAGGTGAGTCTCGTGGTTTTTGGTCCAAGTCACTCCACACTTCAGCTGAGGTTTAAATGATCACAGGCCTGACAGAAGCTGGTGATTGTGAAGAAAACAATACTTGCTTGGATTGGCAATGAACAATACAGTACGACATGGGGAGCAAGGCAGAGAGGGGAGAAGCTTCAGGAGTGTTGCACTTGTGTTGCTCCTGCTCAGCCTTGATCACACACACACTGAGGTCTTTTGATCGCAAGTCACGCCCTCAATGTCGTGTGAACAAGAGGAGCAAACTTTGGAGGTGTATCAACAACCAAGAATATTTCAGCGTCAGATGGGGTCTTCTGAATATGATGCGTGAGCACCCTGTGGCCTGCAGTTTGCGCGCTTTGTGCACGTGAAGGTCTGCACTTCAGAAAGCATCTCAGAAAAAAAAAGAAAACGTGTCACCGGAACAAGGAAGAACCCAAGTTTGACGAGAAGTGAGTTTGTGTTCTTCAGAGATTTGTCATTTCATTCCGGGAGAACACACTGAGGTGAAAGAAACCAAAATGAAGCGACAACAGACTGCGGTGGTTCCAAGACAGGGTTGATGGGAGCTGCCGATGTGATGAGTTTTTTGACGACAGCCAGGTGTGGATGAATATTCCTTTCCATGTCCCTACACAGAACATGCAAAAGTTACTTACTCAGTGAAGTTCTGTCAGGTCTGTGAACCGGAATCCAGAAGATGAACAATGAAACCACGGACAACAGTAACGTTGGCAGGATCACCAATTTGATGTGGAAATTGATCCTTCTCTGCAGCTTCAACTCGAAGGTCAGGTAACTGTATTCCTCCCCAGGACAGCAGTCGAAGATGACGACGTTTTGCGTGGCAGTATTTTTCACAATATCCCACTCGGCACTCGGCACGTACGTTTCCAAGTTCATCCCCTGAAGAAACAAGAAACAGAGCTTTGACAATTCTTTTTCGCGCACGACAGGCGGTAAGTTTCTCTTTTTTTTTCCTTCCAGTCTCCAGACACACCACCATCCATCAAGTGAGTTTGTTGAAATGTGTGGACACGGGTTGTGACAAACCTCCTGTCAAAAGTCCTTTTTTGAGGACAGGATGTTGTCCTTTGACACACTGCGAGAACAGACTCTCAAACACACACTCCACTAACTCGTAAATTCTCCTATTTTTCACAGACTTCAATGCAAAAAGAGCAGATATGTGGTGAATGCGAGCATTCTTCAGTCTAAGTACTCCCTCAGCTCTCTAACCCAAATTTCTGGTGGCCCGGGGGTCAAGTTCCAAAAATCGTTTCGGGGCGTGCTTTACCCAATCGTGAGTGAAGACAGATAACTTCATCTCTGGTTCTTTTCAGTTGTGACAACTTTATTATGACAAGCGCAAACGAACTCCTTCAGACAAAAGGTGACTCGAGTCATTCATGTTGAGTTTGCACCAAGCAGATAATCCCGAATCAGTACCTTCTCATCGTTGGAGATACGTTGTCAATGAGACCATGAAGAAAGCGTCTGGGGTCGATTGGATCACGAACAAACAGGCGTTCACCTGTGTGCTGCCTGCAAACTTTGTTGGGGAAACCAGTGTGAAGCTTATGTTGTTATCATGCCCAAGGTACTTGAAGATGTGATCCAACAGATTTTGAGCACACAGGTAGAGAAATCTTCTGGTCTTGTGTCCTACTCTGTTGATCTTTGTTTCTGACGGGGCAACACCCTGGCACCAATAAATTCTATATTCGGTGCCTTGCAGTGAAACTGTACCTGTTGGCAATGGACTCCCATCAAACTGTGTTGTGGTTGGGCCCAGGTTTGGAAAAAAGGAAAATTGGTGCAAACACATATTTTCAAAAGAGCAATGACCTTCGTGTGCAGCTCACACGTGTACTGCTCGTCTGTTGTGCATACATACGAAAAGAATACCAATTGGACAGAGAAAAGGAACCGTATGGTGGTCTCCAAGGTTTAAGAAGACCACAAAACTACTCATCTCATGGAGAAGACAGGACTTAGGGATCGAACCCACTCTGGGTGCTGGCGATGCTACGAGACACACAGGAAAGCCAGAGAGAGAGAGAGAGAGAGAGAGAGAGAGAGATCTTCTCTGAGAAGTACTGGAACACTTGCACAGAAGTTGAGATTGCCATGCCTCGCCCAATCAGATGACATTTTAATTGAGAGAACTAAAGATGCTCAATGAAGGTTTCACAGAAAAGAAGACTTGGACCCAACCTCAGTCCAAGTGGAGAAGAGACAACAGAGAACAAACAAATGTGTTGGGGCTGTTGTACCAATGTTGATCCCAATGATTCTGACAGTTGGCAAAGGTTCATTTAGCAAGAGGCTGAATTCAGTTTGAGAACAACTTGAGACTGACAAAAACCTCTGACTCTGAGAGAGCGACGTGGGCAGTGAGAAACCGGGTGCACTCTGCTGTGTCCTCCATCGCCCCCGCCCAAAAAAAGCAATAGAATTCCAAAAAAAAACACATTCCTTTGCAACATGGAGACAAATGTACACAGGGGGAATGCGAGCTATATTTGTGAGCTGTTCTGGGAGCCACAAGTCAAGTCTAAGTTCTTTCGTCTGTTGTGTAATCGAATCATCGTTCCTCGAACCATCGTCACTCGGTTCGACTACACATGTTCTTTCCCACTCTCCTCTGAAGCTGCACCTGTAGCACAGCTTCAGACCCCAGTTATAAAACCACCGGTGACACTGCATTCTGGGCTTCTTACCCAAGGGGCTCAGGTAAGTGAAATAAACCTTTTCTGCAACACACGTACATGAGGCTAGTTTATGCAACCCGGCCAACAGAGACGGGAGACCTGACTCCCTTCTCTGGGCGAAAGCTGCGACAAGGCTCTGCCAGCCGATGGCTCAGGAACGTAGCTGGTATGAGCACACCCTTACATAACACGTCAGCGTCTTGAGTGATTTCCACACACGGCTGAACTGACAACCTTTGAACCTCATCCTCACAATTTCACAGCTCCATTCCAGGCAGAATTAAATCGTCCTCAGGCAATCATCAACAAGGGAAACTGCGACCACCACTTTTGTTCAGGTGCACAAAAGGTCATTGGAATGAACTTGCACGAAGTCCTAGGTTTACACAATAATACTCAGAATCCAATGCACTGATGTTGTGGACAGGCTTTTCCTTCTGGCCAGCTCGTGGATTATGATGCACCAGTCGTTCGCCAGAGAAACACCCGAGAATTCTCAGACACCCGAGATTCTCGACTGAGAATCTGAGAGCCCCAAAATGTCTCAGACTTTCAGACATTTTTTCAGGTCTCCCGGATTCTTGGGTGCAAACAGCACAGCACAAAACTCGGCTGACTTTGCCCTGATGTATTGCAAACATTCGAGACTGGAGAGTGACATGTCCAACAACGCGTCTTCAGCGTTGACTGTTCTGAGATCTCACCACCACACATCAATTCTTTATCACTAAATGCAATCACTTGTGCACTGAGTCTCCCATCGATCGTGTTCGTGTGTGTTGGTGTTGATGGACACAATTTATGAGTTGTTGGAATGGCAAACCTCATATCTGTCGTCCAAGGTCAGATTTATTGTCTTTACGTCGTGCGACCAACATCCGAAGTTCATCAAACATGTCTGGATGTCGAAAGGATAGTGCGTCATGTTCACCTGAAATCACAAGAATTGGTTCAGGCGCACAAGGTAAACATTCCTGATTCTCAAATTCACAAAGGCAAAAATCAGGAGGTTATGTTGGAGGAGAAAAAGAAACATTCGCAAGACCCTCATGTTCATAAATAAGTGTTTATAAATATGTTCGTACGATTGCTGGGGGAGAGAGATTTAGAGACAGAGATGTTGAGACAGAAAGATGTAGAGATAGACGCACGGGTGTAGAGATAGAGAGACCGAGAAGTAAACCAAGACCGAAAGAGAGACGATGAGACAGAAGAAGACTGAGAACAAGAGATAGAGGAAGATAGATACGAGAATGAGAAGGAGAGGGGTTGGAATCGGCAATGAAGGTGGTTGTGTCTTTGCAAATTGTTTCCCATTCTGTCTTTGTCTCTGTTACAGTCTTGATTTTCATTTCTTGCTCGTTCTGACGTTCCAATCTCCCCACCTGACACGATGATTTGTAGTTGACAGGAGGCACCCAGGTGACCATTCCGTCAAATGAAACGACGACTCGAACGTCGTGCTTCTCGTTGTCTAAGTCTGCAACGCTGAAAAAAAAACAAACGTTCATGATAATCTTGGGCCTCATCTTCGTACTTGGCCAAATTAAGACTCTGATGCAACGCGAATTTTTGTGAATAAAGCGTTTGTACAAAGACTGCAAAAAACATTTCCTGCTCGAACTTACTTGTTCCAGAGAACAACGTCGGGAACCCACACTTGTTCGTGTGACAGTCTCACCACAGTGCAGCCTCCGAACTCTTCTGGATTCCACCTCATTATTTCGTTGCGCCATCGCTGAAGCAGAAGCTCCCAGGCGTAACCAAAAAGGTCACCGTCGAGGAAAACATGTCCACAAAATTTACAAAGTTCAGAGATGGAAATATTTTCCCTTCTGCGCCAAAATTTAGACTGAAAATGGTCGCAGCCCGAGTCAGAACCTAACCCGGAGAGGCAAGAGTCTGAATGTTCTTTTCCTGTTTTTGAAGACACACCCCCTTCCCCCGCCCAATAAAACCCCGGATTTGTACGAAGATTCTTGTCTCCTCGTCCTTTGTCCAGATGTACGTTCAGAAAAGGGAGGTTGTCGCGAGTGATCTGAACAACCAACAAAAGAGTGAGACGCACATATTCCTTCCACAGCCTGGTGTGCAGAACCTGATCCTTCTCGTCCAAAGTCAGGATCTGTATCAGGTTCGGTGAGAAGGTGACGTTCACCGTCGTGTTCGGATTCTTCACAGGACGCGCCAGCGGTGTGTAGGGACGAGATCGGGACAGGAGGCTGTCTATCAATCGGGCTTCTTCCGAGGGATATTCACTGCCTTGGCTTTGATCAGGTGGTGACCTTTGGCTGATTCTGCAAATACACAACAAACAAACTCCAGCAGCTGCGTAGTTCGTGCCACCTTTGCTTCCCCTTGTGTTGCAAGTTTCACGGTTTCAGACATATTTTGACGTCATCCGAAAGTTTTGTGTGTGTATGACAACTGCAAATAACTAGTCGCAATGGTCGCACGAGAAAATCGTGCACTTCAGACGGGGTGGCCAACTCCACGAGTGTTTTGCAGCGTCACACTGACTCTGCACAGTCAACATTGTTCTGGGCGATGCATGGTCGTTGCGGTCACCTGGACTGAAAGGACCTTGGTGTTTGCTGAGCACTGTGCATGCTCCTTGAGTTCTCTTTTGTCCCAAACCGTGCGCGTTGGTGTCGGGTGCTGCAGTGAAAGTCGCCAGAACAATGCGACAGGCTTGGGGGCGTCCAACACTGTCCCAAACTGACATTTCGTGCAAATTGCAAGAGAGGCACTGAAAGCTGCCAGTCAAAATTGTTGCTTGCGTGCACCACAGGTGAATAAGAAGTGCACCACACCAAGTGTGAGCCACCAGCGAGTTGTGAATTTTAGTGTTGCATTTCGGGGTTGATTGAGCGTTGCTGCTTTGCCCAATTCACCAAAACTTTTCAAAGCTTTCAAAACCTCCAGCAAAAACTTTCTGGCCGCTGAACCAAAAATGCTACTCCTGGTCCAGGACTGCACTCAGGTTTCACAATTTCTACAGTTCTCTTGGCATTTAGTTTTTCGAAGGATCATATCACAAGACAGTGACACCTCGAACAGCCCGACCTCCTCAGAGGCACTCTGGGCCAGTTGTTGCCCCAAGGTGGTTGTATGACATGAAAGGTACCAAAATATCACACCCGGTACTTTCCTCAGACTCTCACGGATACTCTTCTTTCAGGCATGCATGCGTGGAGGGAGTGTCCAGCTCAGTCAGCGGGGAAGGGAAATTCTTCCCTTTTCGCTCTTTTTTTCCCTGCAATTTGCAAATTTACCGGTTCAGTTCACCAAGTCAAAGCCAGCAGAATCCGAAACGTGATGTTGAAACACCTGCACCAAGAGACTGGTCATCACAGCTTTGGTGAGAAGCGCCCGACCCAGAGGGAAGGCCCAATCTCGACTTCAACAAAACAAAACCCTTTGGGAATTTTCTCATTGAGTGCCCACGCAGCAGGACGACATATCAGTTTTCGACCCACGGGGTGGCTTGCTCAGATCCGCCAGAAGCCTTCAAATGCCTTCACCGTTTTCAGTGCAGAGGACTGCGGGCGACTAATGTTGAGTGAAGCAGTTGCCAGCAATTTGAAATTTTTTATGAAGATCGAGATCAACCCGGACCCTGGGCTTGGAGACGTTCATTTCCTGCCAATTGCACATGTGGTTTCAACGTGTCGAAAAGGACGTACCAATTGCAACACGTCCTTTTCGACACGTTGAAGCCACATGTTCCCACTGCCGTTGCCACAATGGCAAAGATCTTGGAGATGACACAGAATGAAGGTGTTTAGCTACCTGCCATCGGGAGACTGCAACAATCCTTCTGTCGATTGCACAGAATGGCCAAGCGTAATCATCTGTAGCAAAGCCAAGCACCACATAATCACATCATCACGGTAAACTGTTTCACTTATCATGTTGCTGCGTTGGTTTTTTGTTGCGAAGAAACCAATGTGATCTCCAGAACTTCGTACATCTATGCCTCCCGTGTGTAACTAAGTATACTGTGTTGCTGGTGGTTGGACTGCAGAAGTTGGTGCTGTGATTCAATGAGGAACGCAAGCAGCTGACTCGAGCGATGTAACATTCGCTCGTTGGCAAACAGCGTTGTGTGCACACCTTGCAGGGCCATGAGAAGCTCAAATGAAGATCAATGAGCTCTGATGAATCGCTTGCAGTTTTTTGTCATGGAGAATCTGACCAAATTCTCACATCATTTTTCTCCTCATTGCAATGCCACTGCGTTGCGTCCGCATTCAGATGAGCCGTCCAGCAGCTGGTGAAGAGGCTTTTCCTGTCGAGGTCCGCATGTGCTTCAAGAAAAAGCCAATATTCAGCTGTGTCTTTTGAAATGCAAATCCTTCGAGCTCCCAGGAAGTGCAACTGCTGATCAATTTGACCGGTGAATGCGCTGAATGAAGAACGGTTGCCAAACACAGCGAGCACTTGAGTGCGCTTCTCGCACACCCTCGCAGTGCTGAAGCTGCGTTGTTCTCACATCTGCACGTTGGGAATGTGGGGATCTGCATGGTTTATGGTCCTGTGGTAACAGTTCCTCACCCATTCCTGTTGACATAATGAACAACTACAGAATTCTACAGCGAAGGCTGAATCAATAGAGATTTTCTGAGTCGGCGACCACGGCAATCCATCTCCAAAATCAGAGCCTGAACGTTTCATGGCCCGTGCCACATGCAGACATCGCTGCTTCCTGTGTTTAACGTTGGACAACACCTTTCGTGATAGATTTGGACGTAAAACACAGATTGCTGAAAGGGTAAAGGACAGCGTTTACGCATCTTTGCACTCAAAAAAATTCAACTTCCAACAACGGAATGTGTTCGGGCCAACTGGTGTGAAGTGGTCCTCAAGTGGTCCACAAAGGGCACCTGAAAGGGAACCAGTGCGGAAGAAACGGCGGACAGCTGTGTCTCCGCCGTTCTCCAAAAACGAATCTTTCCTTGAATCTGGTGCAGCTTTGCAAAGCAAGTTTCTCTTTCCGGCTTGTTGCACGCATTTCAATCCACGTCAGTCAGACGCCTCCAAACACGCGAGGACATCACAACAACTTTGTTGATCCTGGTACTCAATTTGTTTTTTTCATTCAACTCGTACTTTTACACGCAGAAAAAAAGCACACCAATAGCTTTCAAAATCAGAATCTCAAATGAACAGCTGTCAAAATAAAGCAAATAACGTGTGGAACATCTCGTACGCATAAATTGTTCTCCGGCTACAATATTTGCATTATCATGTGTGGTTGTGGAAAAACAAATATGAACGCAAACACAAGTGTTGTGAAATACGCCAAGAAGAAAATTCTGTCCAAGACTTGACCGAATGCCATCCATTTTCTTTTGTTTGCTTCCGATTCATTTGTTGCCTCCTGAGGTTTGAGGCGAGGTTTCGTGGGGCTCGGATTCTTTGTGGAATTCAGTAGGCTTGCTGAAGCGACGTTCTCGAGAATCAGGTTCTGTTGGGCATGTCTCCAGTTCTTGCTCTCTCCAGGACACATGATCTTGCCCAGCTTCCCGACTACGAACTGCAAACGTTCGGGACAAACTGTAGACAACGTGATTGAAGGTCAATGAGGTGGGTTGGGTTTGCAAGTGAATGTTCTTTTGTGAAGTGAAGCTTTTCGACCAAAGCTGTGTGACCAAAGCTGGGTTTGTCTGAGGTCTAAACCACAGACATTTTCAATTGCATGCCAAAAAAGACGAGCGCATTGGGACAGCCACTCGAAACCAACACAACCCGCAGTTGCCATGAGTCCCAAGTGACCAGAAACAGAACAAAGGCACTCGAGCGAAAAGCATTGTTTACCCTATCTACGAATGCAGGCATGGGCCGGACACTCTGTGAAATGTTGATGATGAAGACAGACAGCATGATGCCCATGGTGACAAGCATGATTATGACACAGAAGAACAACCCTGAAACAAAGATTCGGAAAACGTTGAACTCGGGATCATAAACTCCATTTGGGCAAAACATTGTTGTTCTGTGACACATGTGTTGTTTTCGTGAACACCAAATGTTTGGTGTAATTACAAAAACAAAGCGTTGACATTTCTTCTCGTGCGAAGAGGAAACATGGTGGAACGCTATATTTGTTCAGAAGCTGGAACGTTGCTCGCAAAACCAAGAATGAGGAACAGAAAGCAGCGGGAGAATAGACTGATTCCTCAAGAATGAGCAAAATCTATGACAAGCCAGAGGTCCAAAGGGAACGAGAGCAATCCTTGTGCACTTTGCAATCAGTGCGATGCGAAGGCCCCAAGGGTTCTGGGCTTGCAGTGTGTGATGCGGTGAGAACATCGATCGTGTGGCGCTTGCAAATCGCGATGATGTGATAGAGCCAAAATTAGTCTCCTATGCAGTCAAGAAACTCAAACCCAGGAACAACTGAAGCGAGCACATGCAGGCACGCTCTGAGGCAAAAGTTTCAAAGAAGGAAAAAAAAGTGATCAAGCATTGATCTTCTGCTCGCACACTTTCACGAACCTATTTTCGCTTTGGGAGAAGGAGGGCTGTTACTGACAATGAGTATCAGTAAAAGAAAGAAACTCGAGAACAGACTCATCCCTGAAAATAGACGTATTAACAACAAATAATCATGGTTTTCTGAGATGAAGAGCTGACGCCGACCTTTCTCTGGCCTTCAGCACTCTGGCGTCAACGATTCAATGAACAACATAGAAGATGCGGTTGTCTTCTTTTCACTAACTTGTTGCACCACCTTTGTGTCGTCGAACACAGAAAAAAAACTAAAAATTTGCAGAATGCAGTGGACCCCATTGGAGGTTGTGTGAGAGCTATTTCTACATTAATGCTTCAACTCGCTCTTATTGAAACGAAAATTTTGCATAACCTGTCAATCAATCTGTTCTCATCAACAGGTGAGAAAGCAGAGCGTGAAAGGTACGCACCGAGCGCGGTTCGGTCGGGTCTGTGCGCAGGGATCCAGAACATAAAGAGCGAGATGGTGGAGAGCAGCAGGGTCGGCAGCAGCATCAGGCGCAGCTGGAAGCTGACCTTGCGCTTCAGTGTCAGGTTAAACGTCAGGTCTCCGTACGGGTTCGGACAACACTCGTACAGAATTATGTTGCGCTCGGCCTCGTTCTCCACGATCTCCCATTCAGAGTTGGGCACGTAGCCAGTCGTTTTCATTCCCTGGAAGAGCGGGGTTACAGTATTGCGGGAGAGGTTGTTGTGCTCTTTACCTTGGGATATAAATCTGCAAAAGCATTCAGACCGGGGAGTCAGCCTGTATCATCGCTACATCCATCGCGCACATTGATGCGCAGTTGGGGTGGCTCTTCCCAACGAGTCAACATCTTTCTGACTGTGCAGGAGAGAAACGGTATTCCACCACAAAGGTTCTCGTACGTGACCCAATCGTGGTAGAAGTGAGTTCACACACTGAAAAAGCTTCCTGTTCAAATCAGTTACTTTTTTCTCAACCAAAGGTCTCGAAAAGTCGTGTGATTTCACATGAACCATTTTTCAGCGTGTGTGAACCCTCACATCGCGTCACCTCACCTCAAATCCGTCCAAAAAATGAAGGTCTAATCTCTTTGTGTCGTAGGACCACGACCCAAATCGAAGAGAGCACTTTTGAATGTCGAATGGATAGTCAGTCATGTCCACCTGAAGCACAGAGAATGATAAAAAAACATCACAACCAACCAAACTTCAGGGCAACTGCAGTACGTAAAAAAGGGGCGATGAAGATGGCGCAACATACTTGACAAGAAGATTTGTAGATGACTGGAGGTATCCATGTCATGCTGCCGTTGCTGGAAACGAGCATCATCTCGTTGTGATCTTCCGATTTGCTCGAGTCCACACTGGATACAAGGGGGAATTTGTAGTCTTCGCATTGCTCTTACACACCAAGTTCATTTTGGTCAGTTCATTATTTTGTTCAAAAGAATTCAAAAGAACTTCAAAAGACTGCTCACTTGTTGTACAAAATAATGTCAGGAACCCAAGCGTGCTTTTTTGACAATCGAACATCTGTCACACCGTTGTAATCGTTCGGATTCCACTTCAACATTTCATCGAACCATTGCTGGTGCAAGATAATCAATCAAAAATGAAGCATCAAAATGTGTCGAGGAAGGAATAAACTTCGCTTTCATCGCAACGGAAACATGTAGCAATCGAGAGAGCGTGTGTCTCAAATGAGACATTATCACGTTCCTACAAAAGCGCAAGATGCGAAAAAATGCAAAATAGAAGAAAATACAAACGGAGTGCGAAATAGTTGCACACGCATCTTTTGTGAAAGGATGAAACAGCTACTGCTTTCTATTTTGGTGAACAGTCGAATGGTTTTTTTTCTTTGTCTGTCAGTCTGTCTGTCTGTCTGTCTGTCTGTCTGTCTGTCTGTCTGTCTGTCTGTCTGTCTGTCTCTGTCTGTCTCATCTCGCTTTCACTCAAGAACTTCCCTCTCACACATACATCTTTGCACACGCAGGTTTAAGCCGGAATTTCCTTCATTGTGACGTCTTTTTACTCGTACTTGTCAGGTTTTTGCTCCCATTACACTTTGTCTACGTGGAATCGCACTTGAAGTCCCTCTTTGGAAAAGACAAAAGTTCAGCAGTCAAGGAACGAGACAGTGTAACCTTCAATAAATTTTGAAAAACTGCCAATCTTTTCAAGACATTGATTCGTATCCAGCTGTGTCTTCGTTGTGAGTTCAATACTGTTTCGCTCGATCTTTCGATCAAATGACGTTTGTTCATTTCGATAATTGGTGTGTTGTGTTGGCACAAAGAGAAAAAGAGAGGCAACAAAATGCTTGCTGTCAGAGTTGGAGGAAATCATACATTTGAAAAAAAAGACAAAGAAACACATGGCCTTTCTCTGTTGGTCCAAGAACTTTGTTGCAAGACACTTCCCACAGTTGACCTCACAACACAGTTTGAATCGTCAGTTTGAATTCTCAACGTTGATGAAAACTTCCATTTTGTCATACAACATCACACAAACAGATCTGACAAAATTGATTGAACACCTGTACAAGTCTTTGCAGCAAATATTGAAAACCCGATCTGGCTCAATAGTTCACCACTTCTACTGCTGACAAAACAATCAAACAGGAGAAAAAGCAGTTCAGAATGGACAGATCGTTGACTCCAAAATGTGAAATGCGAACGACAAAAACTTGTACGAGGCTGAGATTTCAAAAGGTCTTTGCGACACACTCACTTATTGTGGAGAACAATGTCAAGTCTTCAAATTTTTGACGGAGGAAGGTGAACTTTTTCCACTCCTCCGTTATGCTTTGGTTGCCAAAGGAAAACGTCATCTCGCCAGTACTGATCAAAGTATGTTGCTGTCAGTGGGGCAAAGATCTGAGAGTCGTCTTCGTTCACACTGGGTCAAAAAGCTCGAGATCAACCTTTGCCTCGAGCCTTTGGCTGACCCACGTCCACCTTTGGTCTGAGGTCCCAACCCTCAAAGATTTCATTGTTCCTTGGGCCCAATTTAAAGGTCTACGAGTGTAGGTGGGTTTTTTTTTTCAAAAACTGGGTGTGATGTGTGTTTCAAAACAGTTGTCGTGGACGAGTAGACGATAACTTTGAATTTGAGACACCAGCTGCCTGGTTCAAAAGAACCAGTTTTTGGACGACTCTTTCTCGTATTCTGGAAACAAAACTTACGTATTCCTTCCACATCCTCGTTTGAAGCACCTGATCTTTCTCGTCGAAATCGAGTATTTGTTGAAGTGATATGCCGAAGTAGACCATGAGAGTGGCATTGGAGTTGAGCACAGGTCTGGCCAAAGTTTTGTACGACTGGTATCGCGCCAAAAGAACGGCGAGCAGTCGTGCCTCGTCGGATGTGTATCTGTCGTCGTCCTCCGCTTGCAGATCAACTGACCGCCTCCTTTTCGTGCGAGTCCTGCAAATTGAAATAACTTCAACATGGCTGACGTGGACGTGGGACTCGCACGACGTACGACACAGGTTCAACTTCATCAGCTCCACCATTTCGCAGACGTGAAAGTGAAAACAACGCGAAGTTGTACGGAGTTGCAAGAACCATTTTTCCTCAATTGCCTTTTGATTATGAACCAGATTGAATGACATTTGTTCGTTTTCTCGCACGCAAAAGAAGCAATGAGCACCGCAGCTTATCGGCTGTTCTGTTCAGTGGCGCAAGTCGTTCTTCTGCATGGACGACAAAAATAGATGGAAAAACACTCCAAGGTTGAACAAAATGTGGAGGTACACGAGTGTTTTCTTCAGTACACATACAGTGGAAAAGGTTGAGTACCGACACACTGCACTGAAACAAGAATAATTTGTCTTCACACAAATCAGATGCACTCGCCTTTTGGAGAAGCATTCCTTGTGTCGACATTTTTGTGTTGGTCTGGGGTGCGTGGCATCGAGAGAAGCAGCACTACCTTCTGGAACCTGTGCACTCAGCACCAAAAACACACTGAGAACCGCCAGACAATCCAACAGCTGCTTTGACATCCTTTGTTATTGATTCACAGCACTCTTTGTGATTTTGTGACAACACTCCATGCAGAACCGGTGATTTTTCGCATGTCCACCCCATCTGATTTCACGTTTGCTTCTGAGTGTGCAACACTTGTCGAGCATGTGTCGTGAATGAAGACTCAGACTCCTGAGAGCAAGGAGAAAGAAAAACTGCTGTTCAATTGTGTTTCTTTTGCACGCAATACTGCAGGACTGGTGACCTGCCGGCTGGCTCCAACCCATTTGAGAAACGTTCAACTCCATGGGCAAACCGAGAATCGAAACAAGATTGACGATAATTGGCCGAGTATGCTTCACGCCAAATTTTCATGGTGTTACTCTTGGTGTTACGTTGCCAATTTTCTCTGGGATTCAGTGAAAAAATGTTGTCTACATCGATTGTTGAATACACGGCATTGCCAGAACAGAATGTCCCCGTGGACTGAATATTCAACCGCACCGGATTTCTGGTCTTCGCCTCGGCCTGAAATGCTTTGCAAAGTTGTCGTTTTCAGTTTAATCTGCGAGTACACCTGGCTCAACCCTTGCGCACTCGAGCTTCATTCTTTCGCGCCCAGCATGAGTCGTCTAAATCTCGTACTGTAGGGAAAACGCGTGTACCTTTCCAAGATGTTTTCTGCATTCCATGCGGCGCGTTGGTTCCCCCAGAACAGGAAGCCCGTCCTTTGATCTGCAAAGTGCAGGTTTGCAGGCGACAGGTGATCGATGCTTTCCGCTGAAACATCTCACACCGCTCCGCAGAGGCAAACGTCGGCCATTGTTTTCTCTCATCGCCGTCAATATGTTATTGAAAACCCACCACCAAAATATCAATTCTGTGTTCAATGTTTCCATAACAGCCATTTTTCGTGTCAGTCGTCACCTGAATATCTGTGCCAAGTTTTCCTGTGAATTCTTGTATTGTGTGTGTTCTTCAATTTCTGTGCTCAGTGTGTGCAAGAAAATCCTTTGCGTTTTCTTCTGCGTTCGCGTGTTTTTGCTGAGCCTCCCTCATGGCTCAATTTTAGCCGCAACAGAAAAGTGAGTTCATTCACTGGAAAAATCTTGTTTTAGTTCAACAATCTGAACTGTTTGGTTAATCTGTCATTTGCAGCTTGGCCAGCCTTGATCAAGAAAATTTCTCAATGGACAAAGTTTCGCTCACATGTCAGGCCATCCCAGAGCTTTTGTGAGAGGGGAGATGGACACGTTGGTTCGGTCTTGCGTCTGGTTTGTGGCCCCTTCCTCTTTGCCGAGAATGGACGTTTTTGTATGTGGACAACTCAGAACACACGGAACAAATGTGCAATGACAGAAGAAGATAATTTCCATGTTTGGTCACGTTCTTGTTTTCTCAAATACGCCACGAGCGATCCGAGAAAGAAATGTTTGCAACCTATGTTTGACAAATCGACCTCTTTGAGTTGGACGGTCCACTGTTTTCCTACTCTTTGAATGGAAAATCAATATGCAGGTGTTTGAATGGAAGTTTTCCGACAATTTTGCTTTCAAATTGACATTCTAGAATCTCATTGTGAATCATCCCAGCAATGAAAGTGTGTGCGTTGACGTAAGTAAAGTCAGAGTGACGTGAAGACATCTTGTCTTCTTGCCTTGCCTTGTGATTTACTCTGTTGAAAGAAATTCAGTGAGACAAAAACATCTGAATCAAAATGTGAACGTGAACTTAAGAATTTTACTGTTCACTTTTTGACTTTCAAGGAATAAGGAAGTTGCATTGGAACATTGTTTCGAGAGCACATTCAGAATGGTTTGAGCTGCGCGTGGGTAACGCATTGGCTCTTGGGGGGGTTAAGGGACTGTGAATGAAAAACTTTTTCTTCACCATGTACGGTAGCAAAGCATGAGGTTTTGGGTTTACGTGTTCTTAACAATAGTAATAGTTGTCACATCGATCGGAACTTTGGCAGACCTACACGAGATCCAAGAAGTAGCCGCAACCGACTTCAAACCCGATGGTCATGGTACGTACGAGCTCATGGCAAAATTGATCATCTTTGATCTGATACGAAGAAATTTCCGGGTGAAATTATCCAACTTTTTTTCGATTGCAGAGGACCCCAAGAGTCTTTTGGATCGAAGCCTTGGGGAACTGCTTGGTGGGACTACAGAGTCGCGAGCTACAGATGAGTCAGCTCATACCGCACCTCGAAAAGAAAATAACCTCCCCGAAGTTGGAAACGTCGCATCAGCAACACAGCATGTAGAAACAAGGGACCTTCAAGTGCGCCGGGAGGCGATTGTGAACAAGTGGCAAAGATTTTTGGAAACCATTGATCACAAGTCTTTGCACAAAAATAGCATTGACAAGGAAAAGGAAACCGGATCCCAAAACAACAAAAAGGTGGAAAGGGCGATTCCAACTTTGCCCCACGATGATGCAGACGATGAGGCACTTGAGGTCAACCACGAAACTCTGACCTTTTTGCAGATGACTTCACAATATGAAAACTTTCTTGAAAGAAGACACTCAAAAGACAAAAGTAGAAAGAAGACCAAAAATAGAACGAAGGGCAAACAGAGAACAAAGACCAAAGCGACAAATGTGAAAGGTAAGAAAGTCCGGGAACGAGCGAAAACAAACGCAAACGTGAAAAGGCTGAAGAAAACCACAGAAACAAAACAAAATGTGTTGCTGTCAATGATGAAAAGTCGCCAAGACAGTCAGTGTGCTCGAAAGTGCCAGGAGTAAAGTTGTTTGGTTCTCAACACGAACACCCTGGTCCTCCTTTTCCAAAAGCTCACCCACTCTCTCTCTCTCGCTCTCTCTGAAATAAGACTGCAAGATCAGAAAGGAAACTTTTTGAGAGTTTTATCCTCCAACTGAGCTACTCTATTGTACGCGGTAAGAGCCATCAAAGAGTTCCCGCTGGTTCCTGCCATTTTTCGTGTCTTACCGATCCATCGCAGTCGGTTGTGAACTTTCCTTGCATCCAGAAATGAGAACCTATAAAAATGATGTGCGCCGTTATTGCGTGGGATTCGTAGCACTCTGGCCGTGTCGAGAAGTTCTCGACCTGCAAAGCAGAAGGCTTCAGTGGTCCGCCCTGTCCGGTAGGAATGTAAG